>Ga0308164_10000347_pt1 | contig 89971 bp, 81 predicted proteins | sample PhyTR2_FD_201031 | JGI IMG/M metagenome (GOLD analysis project Ga0308164, IMG submission 201031) | Phyllosphere microbial communities from UC Gill Tract Community Farm, Albany, California, United States - DLSLT.R2 | ecosystem: Host-associated > Plants > Phyllosphere > Unclassified | place: USA... | reverse complement strand
CTAAGAACATTGCTGGTTGTCAGCCGAGCATATTCCCGGACCGTTACGGTGGTTTTCACCTTTGCTGTTCGCTAAGGAACTTGATGATCTTACGCCCGAGGCTCCGCGTGTTCAGCTTGATGCCCGACGCTGATGTAATAGATAGGCCATGTTTGCTGGCAATCTCTCGCAAATGTGGCTTGGCAGGTTTGACCTGCTGACCTCCACGATAGACCTCAATACTGCCATTAGCGGCTTGTCGTATGTCTACGCCTTCCGTTCTGACGCTCTTCGCTTCCAGCGGCGCGCTGACGCTCAGGTTGTGATCGATCACACCCAGATATGACTCGATATTCTTGAATGCAGGCAGATTCAATTCCCAACGTTCGTTGTTCTGCCCCAAAGTGACAGCATCTCCAAACAGCACGCTGAGGTCTTGGCTCGGCTGGATCAAGAACCTATTTTCTGGAGCTTTGCGTTGGTCGTTGAGGACCCACTGGATACGCTGCCAATCTTCGAAGAAATACTCCTGAAGTAGCGGCAGGATTTGCTCTTGAAAAATGCCTGCCAGCCGCTCCAATGTCGGATCGCTCTCAAGAAGCATGAAATACGCGTGCCCCAGGCAATGATCTTGATCAAGCAGGACGGCTATGCGCTGGTTCATCACACTAAGCAATTCATCAATGGAGATGCCATCAACCTCTATATCTTCAAGCAACTCCGGGTTAGGAGGCACCTCAATGAACGTGAAGCGACGACGCAGGGCAATATCAAGTGCGGCCAATGATCGGTCAGATGTGTTCATGGTGCCGATCAAGTGAATGTTGCTGGGGATGCTGAAGCGCTCTTTCGAGTAAGGCAGCGTAACCTCGAGTGCCTCTGATGCGCCCGCACGCTTGGAAGGTTCGATAAGGGTAATCAGCTCGCCGAAGATGCGCGAGACGTTGCCTCGGTTGATCTCATCAATGATCAGCACTTTTGGCCGTTCACTCTGAGCGACCTCTGCCGTCCGGAAATCTTCATTTCGCTTGCTGAGCATGTGTTCAATCAATACGGGAACGATATTGCGATAACCTTTGACCAAGTAAGGATCATAAGTAGAGTTCGGTAGTTTTTCCTCCCAATTACCTGTGCTCAAATCATTAACACTCAATACACCTTGAGAAACGTCATCAGCCAGAGCATTAAGTAGACTCATAGCAAGGCCAAAATTTTTGCCTTTTGGCTTTTCTAACTCAAGAATATCGTCATTTGCTCGAATTACCTTATAGCCTGTGCCGTACCGCTCACCAACCTTGAATGCTCGGTACTTTCCGCTCAGTTCACTCGCAATTGACTCGCAGAGGCTTTTGAAAACGCCAGATACCACCTCGTAACGGATCTGGCCTTGCTCATCAGTCGTAGCGCGAAGCCCTTCAACAAAGTCTTCATAGCTGAAGCTCTGATGAAAGGTCACAAAGCGCACGTCACCTGCAGCAAGCAGCTCGTCAAATCGAGCTTTCAGCGCTGATCGGTTATCAAGGTTTTTAGCAAGAAAAGGCTGATCAAGGATCTGCAACGTCGCTTCGACTGTGGCGTAGGTTTTCCCCGTACCGGGCGGACCGAAGAAAATCTGATTGAGCGAAGGCATTGCCGAACGTCCTTGTAGGAAAAGTCCGACAACAGTATCTAGATTGCCAGCATGGGTAAAGCGAAGCGTCGGTAGTGTCGTGTTTATGTAGCAGCCCTGAGAATGTGACGCAAAGCGTCGCGAACTGCATTCCTACGCGGAGCGTTGGAACGATATGGGTTGCTGAGCCCGATACCTCGCCTGAAGATCGGAAACCCCTGACAGCCCCTCCCTCCCCGCTCCGATATCGACACGTTGCCAGCGCCGGTATCGTATGCGCCGGTGCCTAAGAAACACCCAACGTAGATGCAGCGAGTTCACGCATAGCTTCAGCTTCCAATCGTTCTAATTGAACGGGGAATCTCGGCTTTGCTGATCCGCTCAGTTGGGTTTTCTTACGCCCGCTCTACGTTGGTCTTTAACGTCATTTCAGCTCATACGTAGAGGTCAGCATGTTAAGCAAACTATTTCGGGTAAGTGCCCGTCAGCGGCGCGAGGTGTGTGCCGGCTTCACCCCAACCCCCTTCCACCGCCACAACCGCCAACTCCTCGCCCTTCTCCTCGAAAACCAACCCTGGTTCAGCGCCCGCGATCTCGGTCGCATGATCGGCTGGCCTTTGAACGAGCGAACCCTACGCAAGCTGGATGCTGACCAGCACCGCATGATCACGCTCGACCTGCATGGCGAAGCACAGCCTGAACTGATGGTCAGTGAGTCGGGGGCGTACGCGATGATGGTGCATCACTATCACGCGGAGAATCGTGGGTTACGACAGTGGCTTACCCATGAGGTGGTGCCTGCGTTGCGGGATGGGCAGGTGCCGTTCGATGACTGCACGCCAAACCTGAGCATGCTGCAGTGGCCGGGTTTGTCGGTGAGTCTGTTGCACTGGCACAGCGAGCCGTGGATACGGTTGCGGGATATGCCGATGCTGTTGGCGCACCCGCAGATGCAGGTTGAGGCGCGACCACGTAGTTTGGGCAGGTCTTGGTGGCGGGCGGTGTTGCCTGCCTCTCGGCTGGGTTGAATGCGTGGTGATGGCCGTGCCGTGTGGGTGACGGCCATTGTGTCTCGTCGGATCAGTCTTCCAGGCGGCGTCGGTAGTCGTTGATCATTTCTTTGGTAACGTCTTCCTTGTAGCAGATGGGTGCGTAGCCGCCTTTGCGGCTGTACGCACTGCGCTTGCCACATTGACTGCCATTGCGGGCAGAGTTGTAGGGGCATGGGCAGTTGCCGGGGTAGCTGTCGATGGATTCCTGGATGATGGCTTTGACGATTGAGGCGTCTGTTACCTGGGTTTCTCTGGCCTGCACGGTGAAGGCGCAGAGCAATGCGAGCATGGCGACGACGCCTGTCCCTGTCTTTTTCATGGCTATTCCTTAGCGAGTGCAGACGAGCGTCTGTTGCAAGGTTTTACCCTGATATCACTTGGCCATCAATTTTTAGTGAAGTCCTCCTACGCGTCTTGTCACGTCGCGGGAGGGAATTTTGAGATGTGTGAAGTTTTTGTCACAGCGCAGAGAGTCGCTATCTATATGGCTAGCACGTGAATGCGCTTGTCGCTATACAAAAATCCGAGTGAGTCCGGAAAAGGGCCAAAAAACGACGTAGCAGACTAGATGTAACCCCAGTGGGGTGACCTAAACCTTCTGCCAGAATCGAAAACAGACTTGTATAACAACGAACGCTCTAAGTGGTGATGATGCTTGGGAGGTTCTGTATCCAATTCAGAGTGTGAAGTGCAACGAAAACTCGTGATACACATCGTCATCTTGGCAATACTACTTTTAAAAGTCAGGGAATCACATCAAGACGTCCACAGGAGAACCTGATCATATCTCCGACGTTGATGTCTCCGGGTAGTACATCATCCAATTCAATAGTGATTTGACCCGCAATCACCAGCGATTTTTCAACACTGACCACCTCAGCCAGAATTTCATGAACGAATCCATCGTCGATACGTAGTACGTATGGCTGAGAGCCTGCCGCCATCTTGGCTACATTTGTTATTGATACCGCAAGGACAGGCTCAAGCAGCATGTCCCCAACATTCATATGACATGGATGACAAAAGGCTACGCACTGAGTCTCAGCATCACCGATTGTCAGCATCGTTTCCAGAGCATCTTTCGAGATCCATTCACACTGTTTAACAAACATTTAAAATCCTGAGCCTTGGCTTTTGCTGAGCTATCGATTTCACCCTTGCACAACTTCAGTGAGACACATGCCCCTTTAGCACTAAAAGCTTTTTATTTCCTCGGGAATAAATATTTCCGCCCCCGAAAAAACCGCTTCATTTTGGCATGCCTTATAAATTTCCGCTAAGAAATTTTCGAACGCTTGAAAATAGATACTCTCAACCTCATTATTGTCGCCAAGAAAAATCGACATACTTATCTGACCGTTGGTATATTTCTTGATGCCTGCGTATTCCTCTTCAAACTTAAGACCCAAACACCCAACCAAATACTCTCCGACACTTTCAGGAAGCCTTTCAAGACTATCAAACTCCCACCCATAATCGCCTAGAACCTTAGATGCGCCTGTAGGAACTATGAAAACTGCCTGATAACTTCTCTTCATGCGACCACTCAAGTTCCTACGAGCGCCTCGTAAATTTCAATTGGTTTTTTCATCCAATGGCTGCCAAAGAATCCTTTTAATATAATCCTTAGCTTCTTGCTCAGTTTCAAAATCTAAGACCTCGTACTCATCATTTACTAACATATCTCGCCAAGAAACATTTTGATCACGAAGACACTCAGCTAACTCATACCTCATCTCATCTGTTTTTCCACTAGAATTAAGACTATTAACATATATATCTATAGCAACGTCTTCTGTCATATTAAAGTCGGAGCAGAAAACTGTTTTTAGCGTGTGCCGGATATTATTGTACTTGACAGGCATTTAATACCTCCAAAAAGCAGGGCCTAGGCACACAAGCAAATCATTCAAAACATTCAAAACATTCAAAACATTACACTCGCCGGCAGCCCTACATACAAATTGAAACCATTACTCAAAAAGCAATAAAAAGCCATTTACAAGGACTTATCAACTCTATACTCACGCCTATCGAATTTCATATCCTCTTCCGCTTCGGTCTTGAATCCAAAGATCAAGCCAACCTCTAATAACTTCACCGATGCCACACCAGACAATTTAAACGGCAACGTCTCAAGCAGGGACATAATACTTTAGTAAACCAACCCATACTCTTCAGCGTGAACTGTTCAATCTCATCACTGTAGGATAGCGATTCGTGTGAAATATAAGAAGCCACTTTCGGTTGGCTTTTGATTTCGTCTAGCAGCAAAACGAGATTATTCTCAATGAGCATATAATCAAATTTCACGAGCTAGAACTCCTTGGACTGGCCCAACAAAACCCGTACTTTAGCGTCTATACTTTCAAGCTCCGAACCAGCCACCTCATGCGAGGTATAGATTAGAAGAATACCGCCTTCAAACTCTCGAGCGGCTTCAACTTTACCACTTAAGCGCTCGACCATTTGCTTTGGAGTCAAATTAAACTCTAAGCGACACAGAGCACCATCAAAATAATTAACTGCATTTATTCGATAAACCCCATCTCTACCATTCACATCCTTACCCGTGGCCTCACATGTTTCAAGAATCCTAGGCCAGTCGCGCCGTGTTACAGTCCAGTCATGCAGGGTTGCACGGTAACAGCCGAAAGCTTTGACGTATGAAGGAAATATTCTTTTCACGACATCCGAGAGATCAACCCTCTCCGATGAGAACTCTATGAAAAGAGTGTCGTCATACTGAGCATCATTTTCCAGATAACCTTCATCCCTGTATTGATAAGTCAAACGCCCTGTGATGCCTGCCGGAAGAACTTTATCAAGAGTCGTGGAAAGCAGAAGTTCGGAACCTATATCGGGCAACTCGCCCAACCCTTTAAAATCCCAACCATTGCCTAATGCAGATACACCTTCAATAAACTGCGCATGACGAGTAGCAATGGACTCGTCATGCTGCGCGCGGTGACGGAATTCCAGTTTATATTTAGCCATTATTGAGCAACCCTTACTTTGATATTTTTAATATTCTGCTCAATTAATATATCGAGCGCTTTATCAGCGTTTTTCTGGTCCGGAAATTCGAAGACTCCTTTCATTTGAGGATTCTGTTTCAAAGCAGTTGATGCGCGCTGAATACTTTGGATTTGTTTATCAAATGTGGTCAACGATGTTTTTCGATCAATTAATGTAAGACCATCATCTTCTATCCCATCGAACTTTACGAAATTATTACCCCTTGGGTTTGCGTTGTCAAACCGTAGAGCAGGGACCGCTTTACGTTGTGAAAGCACGTCAGAAAGTGCACCTTTAGTCCCAGATTCAAACTTCACAAACGCGTTGTCAAAATTACCCTGTGGCTCTTGAACAAAAATCAAGCCTCGATTATCGCCTTTAAGCCGCTGCGCATCTTTAATGCTGAGCACCTCAATAGTTGCTAGATCAAGTTTATTAATTGGAACCGATGCTTCCGGGCTAGCTTTATCCACATTTTTGGAAGTGAGGGGTGGCGACTGCGGCGGCTCCTGCGTATCAAGCGCCCCCCTACCCGGCTCCGGCCTCTGCAAATCAGGTCGCTTCTTCAGGTCATCTTCATGCTCAAGCATCCACTGGCCCAGTCGCTCGCCTTTGGCGCTGGCCCGCATTTCATTTGCCAACGCACGAGCGTTACCGCGGCCGCGTGTGATGTACTGAACCATCGCCCCCAATAGCAGAATCACAACCTCAACGTGCCCTTGTGCGATTTCCTGAACCGCACTGTTCTGTGCGACCGGGTCGTCTCCCATGAAGGAGCTCCACCCTTGTTCGCGGGGGCCTTGCCATGCTGTGCTGATACCGCGAGTGTAGTAATGAATGATGCGCGGAAAGCCGTCGATGACGGATTCAGCGATGGATTCCAGACCAAGAATCCCCAGTATGAAAGTACTGGCCTGCGCCCCTAATGCAGCGCCCATTAAACCGCCGGGAGCAGCACCCACCCCGAAAAAAAGTGCCCCCGCGCTTGCACCAGCTACCCCTCCGACAAAAGCACTGCCCACGACGATCATGGCCATCTGGGTGACTACGTCGATCAAGTCCTTGATGATGCTGGAGATGTCGAGGTCAACGAAACGTTGTCCCAGTATGCGACAAGCCTCCCATTCGGCGCGGTCGAACGCGGACCTGACACAATTGAAGCGGCGAATGATCAGCGCGGGCGACGGGACGGGTTCATTTCGATGCGTGCGAAAATGGCCCCCTCTGTAGGGCTCGATGTCACGGTCAAGCTTTCTCCGTATGTCATCCCATGAGGGCAGCATGTGAAAAAAGAACATTCAGTGTCTCCCTGACAATTCTTGATACAGCTCTGCCTGAGCAACTTAACAGAAGAAGTGCAAAAAATTCCAAGAGCCGCGTGACACCTGCAAAAATTCGGAAAATTCGTACATCTGCCTTGGCAACTCGAAAGCAGCCTTTGTCTAAGTGCTATCCGGGTGTGAGACGCAGGTCTGAAGCTGATCTTGAATCATCGGCACCGCATGGAGGAATGAAATCTATATAAGAGTCCTGACGAACCCGGAGAACAAGCTACTAACCGGAGGGCGTATGAGTTTCATGAGGTTACGACGGCTACGATGGGCTGCGAAGCGGCCCTGAAACTGGTGACCTCGTTTGAACCTGATGTACCGGGTGCACAGGTTTTGCTGCCGGTGCCCGGCAGATCGCGAACAAGTTCGCTCCTACGCCCTACGGGCAGAAGCGGGTCAGCGAAACGTCGACCGGTGCGCCCCACGGCCTCCGGCCAGAAGCCGGAGTTGTGAGTGATCAGGCATTTGCCTGATCGCTTGGATATGACGCAGAGCGTCACGAAATGCGTGCCAACGCGGAGCATTGGCCCGATATGCATATGGAGCAATGGGCACGACAGGTGGCGAGAGCCTGCGGGGCCACTACACCCCGCAGGCATCCCTCATCAGAACTGCCAATCCAGCGACAGCCCCACACCGTGGGTTTTATCCCGCGCACCCAGCAAACCGTTGTAGTCCAGGTTGATGCGTGCGTCCCTGCCCAGGGCCAGGCTGGCGCGGGCGCCGACGACGGCGGCGTCGCGGTCCATGGAGACGCTTTGTACGTTGAAGCTGTTGCCGGCGCTGGCGAAGGCCAGGTGTTGTTCAGACGAGGTGTCGTTCAGGTTGTGCTGCCAGCCAAGGGTGGCGGAGACGTCGAGTTTTTGTGTGTCGTTTAGGTTGAAGCGGTTACCGGCGCGCATGCCCAGGGTCGAGAGCACGGTGTCGCGTGTGTCGTCACTGCCTTTGAGGGCTGTGGCGCCGCCTTTTTCGGTGAAGCTGTCGCTGTCGAAGTGGACGTAAGCCAGGTTGGCGAATGGCTCCAGTGCCAGCGGTTGCAGGTTCAGGCGGTACGCGGCTTCGGTGAACACCTGGCTCGACTGGGCGTCGCGCTTGACCTTCTGACGGTCGGAAAACGCGCCGAATTGCAGGTCACGTTTCACGTCGATGCGGTGCCAGCTGTGCGACGCGCCTGCGGTGAGGCGCAGTGCGCCCTGTTCGTGGCCGATGTAGGCGCCCAGGTGGTAGCTGTCTGCCGAGGCCCGCGAGTGGGTGTCGTCGCCCAGGCTCAGCGAGGTGTCGCTGTAACCTGCCATCGCGCCCAAACGGGTGTGCTCGCTGATCAGGCCGTCCACACCGGCAAGCAGACCGCCCAGCGATGAGGTCGAGCTGGCGCTGTCACTGCTGCCGCTGTTTTTGCCCCAGGCACCCAGCGCCTTGACCCACACCGAGTTGTCTTCAGTGCCCGGTGCTGGCTGGTCGTACAAGCCTTCTACGCGCAGACGATCACCCACTGCGTCGCGCAGTTGGCGGCTGTCGTTAATCAGCTGTGTAGCGATGGCCGGATGCACCTCGCCCGACAGCTGGGTGAATGCGCGGCGTGCGCTGGCAGTGTCCTGGCTGAGGATGATGCCCTCGTAGACCGAGTTGCCTGTACTCAGTTGCTCGATGGCCTGGGCCACGCTGCGCTGGTTGTCGGTTTGTGCGGCGCTGGCGAAGCTGTCGCCGTTACGTGCAAGGGCCAGTGTCACGCCTGTACCGCTATAGGCCAGGTTACCGTCCAGGAATGCATAGTTATCGGTCACAGAACCGAACTGACCCTGAACGCCGCCAGCGGCTTGCAGTACGTTGAACTGTTGGCCGAGGACGCTGCTGGTCTGGTTACTGCTGAGCAATGCAGGATTGTCGTTTTCCAGGGACAGGGCCATGTTGGCGCCGCTCACGGTCGCGGTGCCGCCGACCACGATGCGGTCGCTGGCGGTGGGCGAGAATTCAACCGCGTAGGTCGAGCCCGGTGCCAGGTTGAGATCGCCCGCCACTTGCAGGGTGCCAATGGAGTTGCCCGGCGCGACGGTGCCGCCCCGGTTGGCGTTCAGCGAGGTGACGCTGCCATTGCCACCCAGTATGCCGCCGTTATTGACGGTGACCGCAGAGGCCAGCGAGCCGTTGATGGCCAGACGACCTTGATTGACCAGCGTCGGGCCGCTGTAGCTGTTGGCGCCAGTCAACACCAGAGTGCCGATGCCTTGTTTGGTCAGGCCGCCGTGACCGGAGATGTTGTTGCTCCATACGTCCAGCCCGCATTGCGGCCCGCTGCAGGTGCGTTGGGTCGGTTTACCGGCATCGACAATCGCACCGACACCAGGCAGGTCAGCCACGAACTGGCTGTCGCCGTAGGCGCCGTCGATACGGAACTCGGCAGGAATATCCGCTTCGGTGACGAACATGCTCGGGCCGTTGACCGCTTTGCCGAGGTTGATCATACCCCAGCCGTACAGCGCATCGACGCCCGGCGCGCCGAGGTCGGTGGCGGTAGTTTTCAGGACGTCGGCGACCTGCGCGCCGGTCATGTACGGGAAGCGCTCCATCAACACAGCCATGCTGCCTGCGACGTGAGGCGCAGCCATCGAAGTGCCGTTCTTGTTGGCCCAGCCGACGGTCAGGTCTGCCAGGCTGGTGCCGTTGAGCACCGAGCTGTAGATGCGCGTGCCCGGTGCCGAGACGCAGAAGCTGGCGGTGTAGCCACAGCGCGACGAAAAAGTGCTCAGCGTGTAGGCCGTGGTAGCGGCCGCTGCGGCATCCGGATTTTGTTGCAGGGCGGCGACGGTCAGCCAGTTGGGGGCGATCTCCGGGACGAAGTAGCCGAGCCCGGCCATCGCGTCGGGGTTGTTGAGGTTGTAGTCGTTACCTGCTGCGAAGATAGTCACCACGCCGCTGCGTGCGGCGTCGATCGCGCCCTGATACGCGCCACCCGGACGCGTGCCGAGGATCTGGCGAATCTGGTCGAACTGCACTTGCGCGTCCTGCACGGTGAAGTGCGGGAATGCCGGATCGCGCCCGCCTTTGTCGAAACGGTCCGTGATGCCAATGCCCCAACTGTTGTTGATGACCCGCGCGCCGCTGTTGACCAGCGCGTTCCAGCCTGCCTGATACACCGCGCCGTCGTTGCCCAGTACGATGCCGTCTTCCGGGCCCGGGTCGCCGTTGTCGGCGCTGATGATTTGCGCGTTGTAGGCCACGCCGTGCATCGGCCCGCCGTCGCGATTGCCACCGGCAATGCCGCCGACGTGGGTGCCGTGGTTACCGAGTTTGCCGCCGGAGTCCAGGCTCGGTGCGCCGTCGTAGCGGAAAGCGTCGCCCGCCTTCACCGGGATGTACGGGTCGGTGTACTCGCGGATGCCGCTGGTGACCAGATTGACCACCTTGTTGGGGCTGTCGAATTCCGGATGCGGGGCGTAGACCGGCTGGTCGAAGATGCCCAGTTTGATGTCCTTGCCCGAGTAGCCTGCGGCGTAGGCCTGATCGGCGTTGATCGCGCCCAGGCCCCAGTCGGCATTGAATTCGGCACTGCGCCAGCTGGCGGCATTGCCCGCCTGCCCTGCTTCCACATACGGTGCGGCATGAGCCACGCCCAGTGTCGCCAGGTAACAGGCGAGCGCGCCGCAGGAGGCGCGATTGACCGCTCGAATGGCTTGTCTCAGGGGTTTGACAGAGGTGTGTCGGGTACTGAATGCATCTTTCATGAAAATTACCGTCCTTAGTTAACGCGCACGAATCTCCGCGCGCATGCATCTGCATGCGCGTCGTTCTTTTGGGTTTAGGGTTGTCTACTGCTTAGAACTGCCAGTTCAGACTCAGGCCGACACCGTGACTTTTCTCACGACTGGCCAGCTGGCCGCTGTAATCGAGGCTGATCCTTGCCTCCTTGCTCAACGCCAGACTGGCGTGAGCACCGACCAGCGCGGCATCGCGCACCAGCGGCGAGCTTTCTATAGCGAAGCTGCTGCCACCGGAGGCAAATGCCAGATGCTGTTCGGAATCGGTGTTGCTCAGGTTGTGCTGCCAGCCGAGGCTGCCGGACAGGTCGACCTTCTGACGGTCGCTGATCGCGATGCTCTTCAGGGCACGCAGGCCGAGGGTACTGAGTACCGCATCACGGTTGTCGCTACCGGCAGACAGCGCTGCAGCGTCGCCCTTCTCGGTGAAACCATCGGTGTTCAGGTGGACGTAGGCCAGATTGGCGAACGGCTCAAGCGTCGCGGGTTGCAGGTGAATGCGATACGCCGCCTCGGTGAACACTTGGGTGCTCTGCGCATCGTGTTTGGTTTTCTCCTTGCCCGCTGCGCCGCCGACCTGCACGTCGCGTTGCGCGTCGATGCGATGCCAGCTGTGTGCGGCGCCCAGGGTCAGGCGCAGCGCACCGATTTCATGGCCGAGGTACGCGCCCAGATGGTAGCTGTCCACCGACGCCCTGGAGTGCGTGCCGGAGCCCATGTTCAGCGAGCTGTCGCTGTAGCCTGCGACGACGCCCAGACGGGTGTCATCGGCAAGGTTGCCATCGACACCGGCCAGCAGCCCGCCAATCGAGGAGGTGTAACCCGCAGTGTCGTCGCGCGAGTCGGTCTTGCCCCATGCGCCCAGGGCTTTGAGCCAGACGTTGTCTTGTGCGGCAGTGTTGCCATCGGTGCCGAACACGCTGGCACCCAGACGCTCACCCACCGCATCCCGAACCTGACGGCTGTCGTTGATCAACACGCTGCCGATGGCCGGGTAAATTTCACCGGACAATTGCTGGAAGCTGTCGCGTGCCGAGGCAGCGCTCTGGGTAAGCAGCAGGTTTTCATACACCGCATTACCCGCGCCGAGTTGTTCGGCGGCAGTCGCCACAGCAGCCTGGTTGGGGGTTTGCGCGACGCTATTGAAAGCGGCAGTTTGCTCGACGTTCAGTGCGACCGCGTTGGCTGCGTAGTCGAGTCGGCCACCGAGGAAGGCGTAGTTGGAGGACACGCTGCCAAACTGGCCATTGATGCCATTGGCCGCTTGCAGCACGTTGTACTGGCGACCTACCACGCTTTGGATCGGAGCAGAACTCAAGGCCACAGGCGTTGCATTCTCCAGCGCCAGGGTCATGTTCGCGCCTGACACCGTGGCGCTGCCTGTAGCGACGATGCGGTCACTGGCGGTTGGGGAAAGCTCCACGGCGTAGGTCGAACCCGGCTCGAGGGTCACATTGCCATTGACCTGCAATGTACCGATGGAATTGCCCGGCGCGACGATACCGCCGTTGCGCGCTGTCAGCCCGCCGATCTGGCCATTGCCGCCCAGCGTGCCGCCAGCATTGACCTGCACGGCTGACACCAGCGACCCATTGACCGACAGCAAACCGCCATTGACCAGTGTGTCACCGCGATAGGTATTGGCGCCCTCCAGAATCAGTCGACCCGCGCCGGATTTAATCAAGCTGCCTTGGTACTGACGCTGTGCCGCTGCGGCGGCGCGAGCAGTGCCGGTGGCATAATCGGCCTGATCCTGCTGGCTGGCGGTACTGGCAACGCCGTTCTGCCAGCCTTTACTGATCAGCGTCTGCTGCCAGGTGGCCTGCTCGGCGCTGTCCTCGGCCTGACGCTGGATCAGCGCCTGATCGGAGATATTATTGCTCCACACATCAGTCACCCCTGCACCCAGATTGGCGTCGAAGGTGCCGAGCAATTGGCCCGGACCGCGCATTGCCCGCTCCAGGTTGGCCACACCCCAGCCGACGCTATTGGTCGGTGCCTGAGTAATCGAACCGTCGAGCTGAGTGGCGGTGGTCAGCAGCACTTGCAACGCCTGCTCGTTGGTCATGTACGGGAAGCGCTCCATCACCAGCGCCAGCGCACCAGTGGCATGCGGCGCGGACATGGAAGTGCCGGATTTGATGCCGTAACCGCCACCCGGCACGGTGCTGTTGACCAGCCGACCGGGCATGGTGATGCACCAGTACTTGGACAGGCCGCACTGGTTGTAGCGTTGACCGTTGCTGCTGTCGAGGCCAGACACGGCCAGCCAGTGGCCTTCAAGATCCGGCTGGAAAAAAGGCAGCGAAGCCCGCACGCTGGCGTTGGCGTAACCGGTGTTGCCTGCACTGAAGACGTTGATCACGCCCTTGCGCGAGACATTCGCCGCTTCGTCCAGCCAGGTGCCGCGGTTGTAGTGCTGAGCGTAGGCAGCGCGCACGCCCGCTTCGGTGGCGTAGGTCACGTCGGCCGGCTGGCTGCCCCAGCTGTTGTTGATGGCGCGCACGCCGGCATCCGCCAAGGCGCCATACACCGCTTTGAAGTACTGCGGGTCGGGGTTAGGGCCGAACAGGAAGCTGTCGTTCTGATTGGTGTTGCCGACGTAGATCTGCGCGTTGTACGCCACGCCATGCATCTCCACACCATCGCGCGCCGCGCCCATAGTGCCGGTAACGTGTGTGCCGTGGGTGTCGTTGTTCGGGTTGATGGCACCGGTGATGCTGAACGGCGAGCCGTTGACGTAGGTACCGGTAGCGGTGACTGCGTGGTAGCGGGACGGCGTGGCTTCCGGATGGGACGGGTCGAAACCCGAGTCCAGCGCACCGATTTTGACGCCAGCCCCGGTGATGCCAGCGGCGTAGGCCTGATCAGCCTGGATACGGCCCAGACCCCAGTCGCTCTGGAATTCTGCCGAGCGCCAACTGGCAGCGTCACCCGGCTTGCCCTGCTCGACATAGTCAGCATAAGCCGAGCAGCCAAACGTAAAAGACAGCGCGCACAGCGCGCCGGTTGCTACACGCTTGAACGAATAACGGACAACACTCACGCACTTCGACTTTTGCATCCCTGCACACCTGATACTGGTTGGCTCTTGATTGAGCGATTCCAGAACATAGTCCGCAGTGTAAAACTTGGCAACAGTTTTATTTCAATTCTGATACAAAGGTTAAGACATAAGGAAAACGCATCGCAGGACATATACATAGCTGATAGGCGCTTGAATCTATTGAGTTTATTTTGGATTCTATTATGCCGTTGAATTATTGCGTAGTGGCCATTTAATTGCATCCAACGTGTTTTTCTTGTGCCCTACCCACTGTTTCCAGTAACAGTTGCCAACAGCGTTATTTGTCTGAGGGCGCCAAAACTTGTCCGGCAATAATAAATATTCATTCGGAAATTCACGGAAAAAGATGACGAAGAGCGTCCTATCCAGGGAATGGCCTGCCTAGCGGCTGAACCGTTCTGCCAGACTGTGCAGGTAGTGCGCCATTTCTTCCAGCTCGCTGCTGATCTGCGAACCTTGCTGCGCCTGGCTGGCGCTCTCGTCGCAGAGTTGCGCGATGCGGGTGATTTGCTGGCTGATGGTTTCCGCGACGTGGCTCTGTTCTTCAGACGCCGACGCCATCTGCTGGCTCATGCCAGTGATGCGGGTCACGGACTGGCTGATGCCATCCAGCGCCTTCTGCACGGCTTCAACGCTGGCGACACTCTCCTGAGAAATCTGCTCGCCTTTGCTGGCGGTCTGTACCGCACGGTCGGCGCCATCACGCAGCGAGGTGATGATTTGCTGGATCTGCTCGGTCGACGACTGCGTGCGAGACGCCAGCGAACGTACCTCGTCGGCCACCACCGCAAAACCACGTCCCTGTTCACCGGCACGCGCCGCTTCGATGGCTGCATTGAGCGCCAGCAAATTGGTTTGCTGAGCGATCGAGGTGATCACATCGACCACACTGCCGATCGATTGGGTCGCGTCAGCCAGTTCCCCCACGGCGTTGCCAATGTCGGTAACCGAGGTCGCCATGTGCCGAATCGCCAGCAGGCTTTCATCTGCCAGCCCACGCCCCTGTTGCGCGAGCTTGTCGGCCTCCTCGGCAGCATGGGCAGTGTTCTGCACGTTGTGGGTGACTTCCTGAATGGTCGCCGCCATCTGGTTGATGGCCGTGGCTGACTGATCGGCCTCACTGCGCTGCTGATCCAGCGACTCGGCCTGGCGAAGGGACAATTGCGCTGACCGGCCGGCATGCTGGCGCACGCTCTCGCCGGTATCCGCCAGACGCGTCAAGGCCGTCTGCAAGCGCGCTTCTTCGCTGAGCATGGCCAGGTCGAGCTGGGCCTGCGGGCCTCGATTATCGCTGTAGGTCAGCGCAATCAATGCACTGGTGAAGGCCTTGGGGTGTTCTTCAAGGGTTTCGCGGATGCTGCGGCGCTGACGCACTTCAAGAAAAACGCCCAACACAACCATCACAATCGGGATCATGATGATCGACGGCAAATCGTCGAGCAGGTAAACACCCACAGCCAGCGCAAGCGCGCAGAGGATCATCGGTAACTGGCGAATCAGGTGATAGGCCGCCGAGCTGCTGGAGGACACTGCCGACTTGCCAGCCCGCAACCGCGCATACAGCGCTTCAGCGCGACGCACCTGATCGCGGGTCGGCAGCGAGCGCACCGACTCGTACCCGACGATCCGGCCGTTTTCGTAAACCGCCGTCACATAAGCGCTGACCCAATAGTAATCACCCTGCTTGGAGCGGTTCTTGACCACCCCCATCCACGGCTTGCCCTGTTTGATAGTTTCCCACATATGCGCGAACACCGAGGCTGGCATGTCCGGGTGGCGCACCAGATTGTGCGTCTGCCCGACCAGCTCTTCGCGAGTAAAACCGCTCAGGGTGACGAAGGCGTCGTTGCAGTAAGTAATGTGGCTGTTAAGGTCGGTGGTGGAGATCAGGCGTTCAGAGGCCGGAAAAGTCCGCTCAGTCTGCGTGATAGGCATGTTGACGCGCATTAGGAATCACTCCGTGATAATGCTGATACTCCGGGCAGATGCTGAAGGTGTAGCACAGCCTTTCAAAGTGACAACCGATAGTCACGATGCACTGTTATCGCCCCCAAGACTCAGGGCTTTAACAACGGTTGGGGATTACGTCACTCAAGAAACGGCAGGAATGAGAGCGGCGTAAGGTGTTTGCGCCGCAAGGAGGATGCCTGCACCATGCGGCACCTGATCGCATCCCGACCCAAGGCACAGACCCAAGGCAACCCCATGGCACACAACACGACCTCTGCGCTGCAAGCACTTATCAAGAAACTGCGCGGGTTATTGAGCCGGGTTGCGGGAGGCACACCGAACCGGCAACAGCACCCGGAGCCCGCTACGCCTGCAGCGCAATTGCCTGAACCGCAAGCGCCAGTCAGAACCCGCCGCGCCAACCCTGGCAAAAAGCCCCACAAACCTGCGCCGCCAACACCCACGGCAAAGCCGGCGGCGCCTGCGTGCCCGCACTGTCGGAAAACCATGGTGATCAAGGTGGCGCGCACCGGCAAGAACGCCGGGGAATTCTGGGGTTGTGTGGCCTATCCGAAATGCCGGGGGATCCGACCGATCTTTCGCTGAACGCAGGACCGGTCGCCCCTTACACGCTGCGCTTAGCTGATGTTGGCCAACAGCTCGCGGGCCATGCGCCGATGCTCCTCATCGGACTCGTCAATGATCTGCTGGAGGATTTCACGGGCCGATTCGAGATCGCCGTCCTCAATCAGCACTTGCGCCTGATTGATCTGGCTGAGCGGCGGTTCTTCCAGATCCAGCAGGTCGAAATCGGCGTCATCGTTCATGAAACTGTCGAGGAAATCGTCACTCAGGCCGTCGGCGGCAGATGGCGCAAGTACTTCGACTGGCTCGACCACCTCGGGCTCGGAGAAGTCACTGAGGAACTGTTCATCCGAGAGCTCGAAGACCTCCGGCAGTTGAGTCAGGTCTGAAGAAAAACCGGGATCGACTTCAGCGGGCGCTGGCGCAGCGGCAGGCTTGGCACGCGGCGGCGGGCTGTCGAATGGATCGACCAGATCCCAGTCGGCGTCCATCGACAGGTCGTCGAGGTTCAACTGAAACTCGTCGGCGTGCTGCGGGTTCAGCGCCGCAGCGGCGCTTTCATCCAGCTGCGCGGCGGGTTCTGGCTCAGCCTCGGGCTGCAGGTAGAGCTCAGACTCTGGCTCAGATTTATCGAAAGACAATGTGCTGGCTGCCACCGCGACAGCCGGGACGACCGCCGCCGCGGGAGCTATCTCGGCAGCCTTGAGTTGCGGGAAGCGATCGCGGATGTCCTGAATGGTCTGCGGGTCGACACCATGCTCCAGCGCGGCCTGTTCTTCGCGAACGAAACCGCTGCCGTCGCCCTGCTCCGCCAGCAACTCCAGCAAGCGAATACGAATGTCATCGCGCTCGGGCTGGGTTTCCAGGGCGCTGCGCAAAATACCCATCGCCTCGGTGAAGCGTCCGTAGGCGATGTAAATGCTCACGCCATCCAGCGCATCCGGAGCAGCGCCAGGCGAGCGTTGTGCTGGCGATGGCTTGGCCGGTGCCGGCGTCGATGGGCTCTGCACCACGGGCTGCGGCGCAACAGCAGGCACTTCGAACACCGGAAGCATGGATGCCTGAGCGGGCTTGATCAGTTGGTCATCCGGGCTGACAGCGGACGCTATGGACTCCTTGCGCTGCTGACGTCGTTTCGAATAAGCAAACGCCACCAGCAGCAGCACGATCAATACGGCAGCGAGCAGTATCGGCAGGCTGAGGAATGAATCGCTGCCCGACGCAGCAACAGGTTGAGCAGGGGCGGCAGGCGCAACTGCAGGTGTCGCAGGTGCTGGCGTGACTGTTGCCGGTGCAGCTGGCGTGGCAGTTGGCGTGGCAGCGGATTGCGCAGCGGCCAGATCACTGCGCAAGGCGATGATCTGTTTGTCCTTGCCACTCATCTCTTCCTGCAATTCCTGCGTCTGCGCCTTGAGCGCCTCCAGTGACTGAGTCAATTGCTGGTTTTCGATGGCAGCGGCCGACAACTGCTCGGCGGTACGCTGCAATTCGACAGGCTTTGGCGACGGCGCGGCAGCGCTTGCGGCAGGCGCTGCCGCGGTCGGCAGCACTGCGGCGTCCGGCAGCAACAGGTCCTGGCCAACTTTGAGCGCAGACCCGGCGCCTGCGGCGAAGATTTGCGGGTTGAGCGAACGGATACCGTCCATCAACTGGCTAGCAGACACCTTATTGCCCGGCCCCTGCAAGCGGCTGGCGATACCATTCAGCGTGTCGCCACTGGCCACCGTATAGCGTTTGCCCTGCACGGCCGCCGGTGGCGCGACCGGCATGCGGCTTTCCGAAGCGGAGGTGGCCGAGCGCTGCTGGTTGCGGCTGCGCGTGGCGGCCAGGCCTTGCGCCGAGGTGGCAGGATCAAGGAGCAGCGTGTATTCGTGCAGCAAATCGCCATTCGGCCGCGCCAACTGGACGAGAAAACTCAGGTAGGGTTCGGTGACCGGTTTGCTGGACACCACCCGAATCACGCCGCGATCACCGCGCAGTATCGGCGTGAAGCGCAGGTCGTTGAGAAAGAACACGCGTTCCATGCCCGCCTTGGCGAACGCTTCGGGCGATGCGAGCCGGGCGACCACGTCTTCATTGCTCAGACCGCCGGTTTCCAGCAGCTGGATCTCGGCATTCAATGGCTGGTTGAGCGCCGAGTGCAAGGTGATTTCACCCAGGCCCAACGCAGACGCCAACGTGGAGCAGGTCAGTAACGAGACCGCTAACACGCCCCTGCCAAACGCCCCGCGCGCCCTGCGACCTGCACCTTCGACAGCAGCCAGTGAACTCTTCAGCATGCGAACCCTTATGGAAACCACGGCAGGCTTCTCACGTAATCAAATGGACGTCAGTATCCGTTTAACGATTATGGTTGAGAATGCGCAGCTTCGTCTCAGGATCTTTCCAGATTGGCCAGAATCTGCGAATGCACACGCATGCTGACGCGCAGATCCTCTTCGCTCACGCCCTCGAACAACTCGATACGCAATACATTGGCGATGTTTTCAATTTTTTCGATCAGGGGCAATGCCGTGTCACTGAGCAGGATCTTTTTTGCACGTCGATCCTCAAGCACCGCCTGACGTTGCACCAGGCCCTGTTTTTCAAGACTGTCGAGCAAGCGCGCCAGGGTGGGGCCTTCTACGCCCACACTCTGCGCCAGCTCGCGCTGGGTGGGCGGCTCGGTGAAGCGCGCGAGGTGCAGCAAGACCAACCAGCGAGCCTGAGACAGGCCAAGATCGGCCAGCCTGCGATCCAGCTCCGCACGCCAGCCTCGCGTGAGGTGTCCGAGTTGCATCCCGAAACGATGTTCATCAGTCATTGGCATAAGGAAACTCGTGATTAAAACTAATTATTAGCGAGCTAAGCATGGTCCTTATGTTCAAGCAAGCACGGGACGGTGACGCTCCGTCGCACGCCGTTATACCTCAAACTCCGATTGCAGCGCTGCACGTACGCAATACAACACACCCTCCGGCACCCGCCCGGCAAACTGCTCGGCAATCGCCGACACCGGCGGCAGTTCCCCTTCTCCATCGAGAAAGGCATCCTGCACTTCACCCAGCAGGTCCTCCGGCAAGTCCAGCGCCTGCTCAATGGATAACTGCTGCTTGCCGATGGCTTCGGCCAGCAGGGTGTAGACATTTTTTTCCGAGCACTGCAACTGACCGGCGATCTGCGTCGGGGTCATGCCTGCGCGCGCCAGGCTGATCAGTTCGTGACGCACATCGGCGACCACCCGTGGTGCCTCGGCCTTGCCGCTGAGCACTTCGAGAAAGGCTTCGCCATAACGCTCCAGCTTGCGCGCACCCACACCGCTGACCTTGGCCATCTCGGCCATCGATCCGGGTTTGCTGCGCAGCATTTCCAGCAGGGTCGAGTCCGGGAAAATAACGTAAGGCGGGACACCGTGCTCTTCGGCCAGCTTGCGCCGCAGGGCACGCAGGGCTTCCCACTGCTCGCGCTCTTCGCCACGCACCAGTTGACTGGCCGGGCTGCCGGAACTGCTTCTCGACGTGGTTTGTGGCTTGAGGTCCTGGCGCAGTTCCAGAGAAACTTCGCCACGCAGCAAAGGGCGGCATGTTTCGCTGAGACGCAGGCCGCCATAGCCTTCAAGATCGATGTCCGCCAGACCACGTGCAACCAGTTGGCGGAACAGAGAGCGCCACTCGGACTCGGTTCGCGCTTTGCCGACGCCGAACACCGACAGGTGCTGATGACCGAAGCTCTCTACCTTGTCATTGGACTTGCCGAGCAACACGTCGACCAGATGACCGACGCCATAACGCTGGCCGGTACGGTAGATGGCAGACAGCGCCTGACGCGCAGGTTCGGTGGCATCCCAGGTCTGCACGCCATCGACGCAGTTGTCGCAATGGCCGCACGGGTTGGGCATGTCTTCGTCGAAATAGGCCAGCAGGGTCTGCCGACGGCAACGGGTTTCTTCGCACAGGGCCAGCATCGCATCGAGCTTGTGCTGCTCCAGCCGCTTGTGACGCTCGTCGCCTTCGGAGTTCTGCAGCATCTGCTTGAGCATCAGCACGTCTTGCAGACCGTAGGCCATCCAGGCATCGGCGGGCAGACCGTCACGCCCTGCCCGGCCGGTTTCCTGGTAATAAGCCTCAAGCGATTTGGGCAGGTCCATGTGCGCGACAAAACGCACGTTGGGCTTGTCGATGCCCATGCCGAACGCAATGGTGGCGACCATGATCAGCCCTTCCTCGTTGAGAAAGCGCTTCTGGTTGGCCGCCCGGGTTTCGGACGGCAGACCCGCGTGATAAGGCAGCGCGGGGTAGCCGTTGTCACTGAGAAAAACGGCGACCTCATCGACCTTCTTACGTGACAGACAGTAAACGATACCGGCGTCGCTGCGGCGCTCGGAAAGGAAGGCCAGCAACTGTTTGCGCGGCTGTTCCTTGGGCACGATGCGATAGAAGATGTTGGGCCGGTCGAAGCTGGACAGAAAGCGCTCGGCGTTCTGCAGGTGCAGACGCGTGACGATTTCTTCGCGGGTGCGCTTGTCGGCGGTGGCGGTCAGCGCGATGCGCGGTACATCCGGAAACAGCTCGGCCAGTTGTCCCAGTTGCAGGTATTCAGGGCGGAAGTCGTGACCCCATTGCGACACGCAGTGCGCTTCGTCGATGGCAAACAGGGCGATCTTGAGGTTTTGCAGGAACGACAGCATGCGTGGCTGGACCAAGCGCTCCGGGGCGAGGTAAAGCATTTTGACTTCGCCCAGACGAATGCGATTGGCCAGTTCGCGCTGCTGCTCGGCGCTGAGCGTCGAGTTGAGTGCAGCGGCCGACACGCCCAGTTCATCCAGCGTGGCAACCTGGTCGTCCATCAGCGCGATGAGTGGCGACACAACCACGCACAGCCCGTCGCGCAACAGCCCTGGTACCTGAAAACACAGGGACTTGCCGCCACCGGTGGGCATCAGCACCAGCGCATCGCCACCGCTGGCTACGCGCTCAATAATGGCACCCTGGCGACCACGAAAGCTGTCGTAACCGAAGATGTCTTTAAGTACGCGTTGTGCCTGCTCAAGCATAAAAAACCCCGGAATATCCTGCTGCACTGCAAAACGGGGGAGTATACCCGAGCGCTCGGGAGCAATGGATGACTGGGACATGAGCGGTCGAAATTAACTGCAATTGGCCTGCGCGCTGGCGCCACGGACGCTCAGGGCCTAGAATCCAGCATCGTTTATATTTTCAAGGTAGCGCTTCCATGTCCTTCGCTGAGCAATTAACCCGCCTGCAAGTCTTCCTCGATGCAGATGAACTGCACGAAGAAGCACTGGACTACGTGGCCGCGCATGGCTACCTGACCGCCTTGTCAATCTGCGCTGAAGAGGTGCCGGAGCGCGAGTGGATCGACGCGCTGTTCTCCGAGCCGCCGCAGTACTCCAGCGAAGCGCAACAGACAGAAGTCGAAGCGACGCTGATTGCCCTCAAGGCACACATTGCCCGCCAGCTGGCTTCGGACGAGGAGTTCGAGCTGCCGTGCGATCTGGACCTGGGCGACGACCCTGATGATTCTGACCTGCGCGGCTGGTGCATCGGCTTCATGGAAGGCGTGTTCCTGCGTGAAAACGCCTGGTTTGAAAGTGCCGAGGAAGAAGTCAGCGAAATGCTCCTGCCGATCATGGTCGGTTCGGGCCTGTTCGACGAACAGCCGGAGTTCGCCGACATCGCCCAGGACGCCAACCTGATGGACGACATGATCGTGCAGATCCCCGAAGCGCTGACCGCCCTGTACCTGCTCTGCCAGGCACCGGACGAAAAGCCGGCGATCCTCAAGCCCCGCCATCACTGAGTCGGCGCCTATGGCGCAAGGCTCACCGCGCACCAGCCGTCATAAGTTGGTGCGCTATCTGCTTGTAGCGATTGGCTGGCTGAGCGTGGTACTGGGCGTGGTCGGTATTTTCCTGCCGGTGCTGCCCACCACGCCTTTTCTGCTGCTGGCCGCGGCCTGCTTCGCGCGCAGCTCTCCGCGCTTCTACGACTGGCTGGTCAACCACCCGCAACTCGGTCCGTGGATTCGTGATTACCTCGAAGGCAATGGCATCCCGCTCAAGGGCAAGGTCTACGCCATCGGCCTGATGTGGCTGAGCATCAGCCTGTCGTGCTACCTGGTGCCCTCACCCTGGGCACGGGTCTTCATGCTGACCAGCGCAGTGCTGGTGACAATCTATATCCTCAGGCAGAAGACGCGCCCGCCGGGCGGTTGCAAGAGGTAGCGCCGAGCGAAGCCGACGCTACCGCAACACTCAGATCATCAGTTCTTCTTGTCCCTGGCGAACGCCGCTTCCAGCGCTTCGTTGAGGGTGCGCAATACCTTGACCCTGGCCCAGCGCTTGTCGTTGGCCTCGATCAATGTCCACGGTGCGATTTCGGTGCTGGTGCGATCCACCATGTCGCCGACTGCCTGGCGGTAGTCAGGCCATTTCTTGCGGTTGCGCCAGTCGTCCTCGGTGATCTTGTAGCGCTTGAACGGGATCTTTTCGCGCTCCTTGAAACGCTCCAGTTGGGTCTGCTGATCGATGGCCAGCCAGAACTTGACCACCACAACGCCTGCGTCGGTGAGCTGCTCTTCGAAGTCATTGATTTCCGAATACGCGCGCTTCCAGTCCGACTCGCTGCAAAAACCCTCGACACGCTCAACCAGCACGCGGCCGTACCACGAGCGATCGAAGATGGTGAATTTGCCGCGCGCCGGGATCTGCCGCCAGAAACGCCACAGATACGGTTGCGCGCGCTCGTCCTGGGTGGGCGCGGCGATCGGCACGATGGCGTATTGACGCGGGTCCAGTGCCGCCGCCACACGTCGGATCGCACCGCCCTTGCCTGCCGCATCGTTGCCTTCGAACACTGCCAGCAGCGCGTGGCTTTTCATGCGCTTGTCGCGCATGTTGCCGGACAGCCGCGCCTGCTCGGTAATCAACTGTTGCTGATAATCGTCCTTGCTCAGGTTCAGGCTCAGGTCGAGACTGTCGAGCAGGGTCAGCTCGTTACTGTGAATCGCCAGCGGCCCGACCGTCAGCGCAGCGGTCTCGGGCTCGGCCTTGTTCAGCGCGGCCTGCATGCCTTCCAGCAACAGGCGGCCGACGGTCAGGCTACGGTAGTTGGCGTCCACACCCTCGATCACATGCCAGGGGGCGTATTCACGACTGGTGCGACGCAGGACCCGTTCGCCGAAGCGCACGAACTTGTCGTAGGTCTTAGACTGCTGCCAGTCCAGCGGGCTGATGCGCCAGCTGTGCAACGGATCATCCTTGAGGGTTTTGAGACGCAACTTCATCTGTTTTTTGGACAGGTGAAACCAGAATTTGAAGATCAGCGCGCCTTCATCGCAGAGCATTTTTTCCAGCCGTTCGGCACCGCTGATGGCCTGATCGAGCACGGCGTCCTTGAAGCGCCCGTGAACCCTGTCCTGGAGCATCTGGCTGTACCAGTTGCCAAAGAAAATACCCATGCGGCCCTTGGCCGGCAATTGCCGCCAGTAGCGCCAGACGGGCGGATGAGCGAGTTCTTCGTCGGTCTGCTGATCGAAGGTACGCACCTCGATCAGGCGCGGGTCCATCCACTCACTGAGCAGTTTGACGGTCTCGCCCTTGCCCGCGCCTTCTATGCCGTTGATCAGCACGATGATCTGGCGACCAGCCTGCTCGTGCAGGTCTATCTGCGCTTCGAGCAACGCTTCGCGCAGTTGCGGCAACGCTGCCTCGTAAGTCTCATCGTCAATGACATGACCGATTTCAGCGGATTCAAACATGCACAGCTCCTGATTGATGTGGGCTCAGAGAACGCCTGATGGAGATTGTGACCATTGATTGCAGGCATCGGTCAATCCGCACATCCTTGATAGCACTTTTCTCTGCGCAGACGGCTAAAATGCCGCCACTGCCTTCGCTGAGCCCAACATGACCATTACCCGCCACGCCCAGATCGACTGGGACGAACACGGCAACCCGCGTTCCCGCGATTTTTCCGACGTGTACTTTTCCACCGAGTCCGGTCTGGACGAAACGCGCCATGTGTTTCTGGTGCAGAACGACCTGCGCCGGCGCTTCACCGAATTGCCGGATGAAGGCCGGTTGATCATTGGTGAAACCGGCTTCGGCACCGGGCTGAATTTCCTTTGTGCCTGGCAGTTGTTCGACGAGTGCGCGCCCACCGATGCGCGCCTGCAGTTCGTCAGCGTCGAGAAATACCCGTTGAGCCACGCCGACCTGCAGCGTGCCCTCGCGTTGTGGCCCGAGCTGTCGCCGTTTGCGGGTCAATTGCTCGATCAGTATGTGGCTGTGCATGAAGGCTTTCAGCGTCTGGTGTTCGCGGGCGGCCACGTGACGCTTACGCTACTGATCGGCGATGCGCTGCAGATGCTGCCGCAACTGGACGGGCAGGTGGACGCCTGGTTTCTCGACGGTTTTGCGCCAGCGAAAAACCCGGAAATGTGGACCCCCGAGCTGTTTGCCGAACTGGCGCGCCTGTCCACATCGAGCACCACGATAGGCACCTTCACCAGCACCGGCTGGGTGCGCCGCTCGCTGAATGCGGCAGGGTTCAAGATGAAGCGCGTGCCGGGCATCGGCCACAAATGGGAAGTCCTGCGTGGCGCTTTTATCGCTTGGCCAGAGGACGTAGCGCTCCCCGCTGCTGCCAAGCCTTGGTTCGCCCGCCCCGCGCCGATTGGCGGCGAGCGTAAAGCGCTGGTGATTGGCGCGGGGCTGGCCGGCTGCGCCACGGCACAGAGTCTGGCGCAACGCGGTTGGCAGGTCAGCCTGCTGGAGCGCCACGCCGCACCGGCACAGGAAGCATCCGGCAACCCTCAGGGCGTGCTGTACCTGAAACTGTCGGCGCACGGTACGGCGCTGTCACAGTTGATCCTTAGCGGTTTCGGTCATACACGAAGGCTGCTTGAGCGCTTGCAGCGCGGGGTCGACTGGGACGCTTGCGGGGTGCTGCAACTGACCTTCGACGACAAGGAAGCGCTGCGCCAGAAACAACTGGCCGATGCCTTCCCCGAATCACTCCTGCACCTGCTGGACCAGCCTGCGGCCGAAGCGCAGAGCGGCGTTGCGCTGAACAGTGGCGGGCTGTTTTTCCCCGAAGGCGGCTGGGTTCATCCGCCTGCGTTGTGTCACGCACAGGCTGCGCACGCCAATATCAGCCTGATCACTCATCAACAGGCACTGGAGCTGAGACGTGTCGACGATCAGTGGCAGGTCTGGAGTCACGAACGGTTGATCGACAGCGCTCCGGTCGTGGTGCTGGCCGGTGCAGCTGATATTCAGCAGTTTTCACAGAGCGCCGACTTGCCGCTCAAACGCATCCGCGGGCAGATCACCCGTTTGCCGCAGACTCAAGCCAGCACGGCATTGCGCAGCGTGGTGTGCGCCGAGGGTTATGTGGCTCCGGCGCGCCTGGGCGAACATACGCTGGGCGCCAGTTTCGATTTCAACAGCACTGATCTGACGCCGAACCTGGCCGATCATCTGGACAATCTCGGGCTGTTGCGGGAGATTTCGGAAGACCTCACTTCACGCCTTGAGGCCGCCGCTTTGTCGCCCGAACAATTGCAGGGGCGCGCGGCGTTTCGCTGTACCAGCCCGGATTATCTGCCCATCGTCGGTCCGCTGGCCGACCGCAAGGCGTTCATGCAGACCTATGCCGCACTGGGCAAGGATGCACGTCAGGTGCCGGACAGCGCCTGCCCGTGGCTGGACGGCCTGTACGTCAACAGCGGCCACGGTTCGCGCGGGCTGATCACCGCGCCGCTGTGTGGCGAACTGATCGCCGCCTGGCTCGACAACGAACCACTGCCCCTGCCACGCAGCGTGGCCGAGGCCTGTCACCCCAACCGGTTCGCGCTGCGCGGGCTGATTCGCGGCGGCGGGAAGTCGCCTGAAAAGCAGGACCAGCGTGGAGCATCGCACGCTAGTTGAGATGATCGTTCCCTACGCTCCAGCGTGGGAATACAGCTCTCGACGCTCTGCGTCGCAAAGAAGACGCAAAGCGTCCTGAACGGCATGACGACGCAGAGCGTCGCACGATATTTCCTACGAGCACGCTCAGGCGCTACTCTTGAGCGTCTGTCAGAACGATTGGGTTGCTCATGCTGCAAGTGCGAAACGTATTCAAGCGCTACACCACGGCACAGGGACCGCTGGATGTATTGCGTGGTGTCGATCTGCATCTGGCACAGGGCGAAAGCCTGGCGTTGATGGGTGAGTCCGGCAGTGGCAAGAGCACCTTGCTGCATCTGGTGGCGGGCCTCGATCAGGTCGACGATGGCAGCATCGAGGTCGCAGGCCAGCGTCTGGACCTGATGAACGAAAGCCAGTTGGCCAACTGGCGGCGTACCGAGATCGGTCTGGTGTTTCAGCAGTTCAACCTGATCGGCAGCCTGAAAATAGCCGACAACCTGGCGTTTCAGGCACGGCTGGCCGGGCGCGTTGATGCAGCCTGGCAGGCGCATTTGATCGAGCGCCTGGGCTTGACCGCGCTGCTGGACCGTTACCCCGAACAACTCTCCGGCGGACAGCAGCAACGTGTAGCGATAGGCCGCGCCCTCGCCTCCCGACCCGGCCTGCTGCTGGCTGACGAACCCACCGGCAATCTCGACGAAGCCACCAGCGACGAGGTGCTGCAACTGCTGCTGGATATCCTCGCCGACAGCCCTACCAGTCTGCTGATGGTCACCCATAGCCCGCGCGTCGCGCAGCGGCTGTCGCGCAAAGTAGTGCTGCATCTGGGGCGTCTGGCTGACGAAGGCAAACGCTGATGCGGGTTTTCTATTGGACGCTGCGCGCCCTGCTGAGCCACTGGCGCCGTCATCCGGTGCAGTTTTTCAGTGTGCTGACCGGCTTGTGGCTGGCCACCGCGCTGCTCACCGGCGTGCAGGCGCTCAATAGCCAGGCGCGGGAAAGCTACCAGCGTGCCAGCCAGTTGATTGGCGGCGAGCCGCAGACCCGTATCACTGCCAGCAGCGGCGGGCTGTTCCCGCAAGCATTGTTTATCGAGCTGCGCCGCGAAGGCTGGCCCGTGTCGCCCATGCTGCAAGGCCGTATCGTGCTTAAAGGGCGTGAAGACCGTCGCCTGCAACTGATGGGTATCGAGCCGGTGACCTTGCCGCCCGGCTCGGCACTGGCCGGACAGACGTTGAACGCCGAACAGGTCGTGGACTTCCTCACACCGCCGGGCATGACCTGGATTGCGCCGCAGACCCTGCAAGCGCTGGGGCTTGAGGAAGGCCAGCAGCCGCTGACCGAAACCGGCGTCGCGCTGCCCCCCTTGCACGCCAAACCCGACATGGCGCCTGGCGTTTTGCTGACGGACATAGGCTTTGCGCAACCGTTGTTGGGCCAGCCAGGGCAGTTGTCCGGAATGCTGCTGGCCAAGGATTTTGCCCGGCAAAACCCCGTGCTACCGGCAGCCCTGAATGACCTGCTGGTGATCAAGAAAAGCGGCGAAGAAAACAATCTGGAGCGCCTCACCGAAAGCTTCCATCTGAATCTGAACGCACTCGGGGTACTGTCCTTCATCGTCGGCCTGTTCATTGTCCACGCCGCCATTGGCCTGGCCCTTGAACAGCGCCGTGGCCTGCTGCGCAACCTGCGTGCCTGTGGCGTCAGCGCACGTCTGTTGATAGCTGCGCTGGGCGTAGAACTTGGGGCACTGGCGCTGTTGGGCGGTATTTTTGGCGTGGTCAGCGGCTATCTGCTGGCCAGCCTGTTATTGCCGGATGTCGCGGCCAGCCTGCGCGGCTTGTACGGCGCGGAGGTCGCCGGCCAGTTGAACCTCAGTCTGTGGTGGTGGCTGAGCGGTATCGGCCTGAGTCTGCTTGGCGCGTTGCTGGCCGGTGCCAATAGCCTGTTGCGGGCTGCGCGCCTGCCGTTGCTGGCACTGGCCGATGCCCAGGCATGGCAGCAAGCCCATGCGCGGTGGTTGCAGCGCCAGGCTTGGGTGGCGGTGCTGGGCGCGGTGGTTGCCGTGAGCGCGCTGTTGTTCGGCACCAGTCTGATGCTGGGGTTTGTGATGATGTCCGCCCTGCTGCTCAGCGCCGCGCTGGCCCTGCCGGTTTTGCTGGACGCCATGCTTGGCGGCCTGTTGAAGCGCAGCCGCTCGGTGCTCGGGCAATGGTTTCTGGCGGATTGCCGTCAACAGTTGCCCGCCCTGAGCCTGGCGCTGATGGCCCTGTTGCTGGCGATGGCCGCGAACATCGGCGCAGGCAGCATGACCTCGGGCTTTCGCCAGACATTCAATAGTTGGCTGGAGCAACGCCTGACCGCTGAACTGTATGTCAGCCCGCAGAACCCCGAGCAGGCCGGGCCGCTGAACACCTGGCTGAGCCAGCAACAGGATGTCAGCGCCGTGCTGCCCAACTGGCAGGTGCCGGTGCAAGTCCAGGGCTGGCCTGCGGACCTGTTTGGTGTGATCGATCACAGCACCTATCGCCAGCACTGGGCGTTGCTGGAGTCCGTCGCCGGTGATCCGTGGAATGTTTTGCGCGATGAAAACACGGTCATGCTCAGCGAACAATTGGCACGCCGCCTGCAACTTGGGCTGGAAGATACGCTGAGCATCCCGGTGCCCACTGGCAAGTGGACCCCGCGCATCGTCGGGATCTATGCCGACTATGGCAACCCCAAGGGACATCTGCTGGTCAATGCCCGGCACCTGCTCGCCCACTGGCCGCAATCGATGCCGGTGCGTTTCAACCTGAGGGTCGATCAGGCGGCAATCCCGTCGCTGGTCACCCGGCTGCAAGCGCGTTTCAAGCTGGACGACAATCACATCATCGATCAGAGCCAGCTCAAGGGTTGGTCGAGCCAGGTCTTTGAACGTACGTTTGCCGCCACTGCCGCTCTCAACAGCCTGACACTGGGCGTTGCTGGCGTGGCGCTGTTCATCAGCCTGCTGACTCAAAGCCAGAGCCGCCTCGGGCAGCTCGCCCCGTTATGGGCGCTGGGCGTCACGCGACGGCAACTGATGCTGCTCAACCTGGGACAGACCTGGCTGCTGGCGGTCCTGACACTGGTGCTCGCGCTGCCACTCGGGCTGCTGCTGGCCTGGTGCCTGGATGCGGTGATTAACGTTCGCGCCTTTGGCTGGCGCCTGCCGCTGCAGGTGTTCCCGCTGCAACTGCTGCAATTGATGGCGCTGGCGATGCTGGCGACTTTGCTGGCCTCGGCCTGGCCGCTGCTGAAGCTGTACCGCAGCCGTCCAGCGGATCTACTCAGGACATTCGCCAATGAACAGTAAATGGCTGATGCCGCTGGTCCTCGTCGGGCTGCTCGCTGCCTGCGACGACAAACCACAACCTGAAAGCGGATTCGCCGGACTGGGCAATACCGCCGACAGTTACGCGCAGGTGACGCCGGGCAAGGTCTTTTCATTCCCGCAAGACCACGGCCAGCATCCCGGCTTTCGTATCGAGTGGTGGTATATCACCGCCACCCTCAAGGATGACGCGGGCCAGCAGTTCGGCGTGCAGTGGACGTTATTTCGCAATGCCCTGCGCCCCGGTCAACAGACCGGCAGCGGCTGGAATGACGGCACGATCTGGCTGGGCCATGCGGCGGCGACTTCAAGCAGCGGCCACTATGTAGCAGAGCGTTACGCACGCGGCGGTATCGGTCAGGCCGACGTGACCCTGGCCCCCTTCTCGGCATGGATCGATGACTGGGCCTTTACCAGCAGTGTTCACAGCGGTGATCCACTGACTGCCATGCAGCTAAAGGCCAGCGGCAAGGACTTTCGCTACGACCTGAACCTGACATCCAGCAAACCGCTGGTGCTGCAGGGCGAACAGGGCTACAGCCAGAAATCGGAGGCGGGCCAGGCGTCGTACTACTACAGCCAGCCCTTCTTCGACGCCAAAGGCAGCGTGGAAATACAGGGCAAGTCCTATCAGGTCAACGGCCACGCCTGGCTGGACCGGGAATGGAGCAGCCAGCCACTGACCGCCAATCAGAGCGGCTGGGACTGGTTTTCGCTGCAACTGGCAGACGGCGATCGCCTGATGCTCTATCGCATCCGCCACAAGAACGGTGCCCCCTACCTGACCGGTAACTGGATCAGCGCCGACGGCACCACCCGGATGCTGCACGCTAACGAAATCAGTCTGGAGCCATTGAAGGAAACCTTGATCGGCGAGCATAAAGTGCCCACCCGCTGGAGAGTCAGGGTCCCCGACCGAAACCTGGACATCACCACCGACGCGCTGAACCCGGCCGCCTGGATGGGCGTGAGTATTCCCTACTGGGAGGGGCCGGTGAAGTTCAGCGGGAGCCAGGAAGGTGTGGGGTATCTGGAGATGACCGGGTATTGAGCGGATCCTGCTGGCGGTTGCGCTTTCAATTCGAAACACCTGTTGGCGCTGCGAGAGCCAACGACGCGCGTCAGGCTGACTTTTTGAAATAGGGCCATGTGCTCAGATTTTTCAGAGGACGCTCATCCCAGGACAAGGCCATTTTTTCAAAATGTCTGTAAAACGTGTCCTTCTGCTCCTTGTAACGCACCGCGTCTATAAAGGGCTTGGCTTTCTTGTACAGGCTCACGACATTCGAATGGTTGGACTGCCGCAGCATTTCCTCGTGGTAGATCCCTTGAACAATACCCACGGCCACTCGCTCCCAATGGTTAAGCACGTACTTGACCGCTTCCTTTTCCTTGCGATCAGCCTCGGTGCAAGACAACAGCAAATCCTTCATCGGCGACTGGGCATCATGCATGGCGGCAATGCGCGCGTTACCCAGCTGTAGCTGCTCATCCAGCCGGCACCCAAATAACAGGTCTGCAGTCTGTTTCTTCTTTGCAGTCGCTAACACCATGTACATCGAAACGATCGCAGTGAGCACTCCGCAGAACAGAAGAACATTGCGAAGCGCTTCTTTTGCCAGCAGTTCGGCCAGAGCCAGACACATATCCATATGATTTTTCTCATAAAAAAATGGAGACCGATCGCGGCCTCCATTTGAAATTCCTGAACGGGTTTAAAAGCCTTCGTACTCTTCGCAAACCGGTGCAATGTGCTTGTTCATATCGATACCCCTTTATGTATGCCGAGTGAGTTGGCGTGCTTTCATAGGCCCCAAACTAGCGTGCTGCAAACATCACCGTCAATGAGCCGTATCCGCTTTACATGTCAGAAAAATCCGTCTTAAAGCGGGTGCGGCAAGCACGACAGCAAACCGAACCCAGTTAGCGCATCAATTCCAGAAGCACGTTGCCAACCAGCTGAAAACAAACGCTTATAACTTTTTGATCTAAAACTACCATGCCCTCACTGGGTCAGTTTCTGGGTGACTGCACTTTCTCAGTCACCTCCCCAACGGAAACCCGGTAAGGACTTATGTGCGGATTAGCAGGTGAATTACGTTTCGACCATCAACCAGCGGACCTAGCCGCTGTTGAACGCATTACCCATGAGCTGGCGCCTCGCGGCCCGGATGCGTGGGGGTTTCACAGCCAGGGGCCGATTGCCCTTGGTCATCGTCGCCTGAAAATCATGGACCTGTCGGACGGCTCGGCGCAGCCGATGATCGACAGCAATCTGGGCCTGTCCTTGGCCTTCAACGGCGCGATCTACAACTTCCCTGAATTGCGTGCCGAGTTGGAAAGCCTTGGCTATCAGTTCCATTCCGGCGGTGACACCGAAGTGTTGCTCAAGGGCTATCATGCATGGGGCGCAGACATGCTGCCCAAGCTCAACGGCATGTTCGCCTTTGCCATCTGGGAACGTGACAGCAAGCAGCTGTTCATCGCCCGTGACCGCCTCGGCGTCAAGCCGTTGTACCTGTCGAAAACCGACAAGCGCCTGCGCTTCGCATCCTCGCTGCCTGCCCTGCTCAAAGGTGGTGACATTAGCGGGATGCTTGATCCGGTGGCGCTCAACCATTACCTCAACTTCCATGCGGTGGTGCCTGCGCCGCGCACCCTGCTGGCCGGCGTCGAAAAACTTCCGCCGGCCAGCTGGATGCGTATCGACGCCAGCGGCAAGGTCGAACAGAAAGTCTGGTGGACGCTGCCCTACGGCCCGCACGAAGACGAGAAAAACCTCACCCTCGAAGACTGGCGCGACCGCGTACTGGACAGTACGCGTGAAGCGGTAGCGATCCGTCAGCGTGCTGCAGTGGACGTCGGTGTGCTGCTGTCCGGCGGCGTCGACTCGAGCATGCTGGTAGGTCTGCTGCGTGAAGTGGGTGTCGAGGACCTGTCGACCTTCTCCATCGGCTTCCAGGATGCCGGCGGCGAGCGTGGCGACGAATTTCAGTATTCCGACCTGATCGCCAAGCATTACGGCACGCGCCATCACCAGTTGCGTATTCAGGAACGCGAGATCATCGAGCAGTTGCCTGCGGCGTTCCGCGCCATGAGCGAGCCGATGGTCAGCCACGACTGCATCGCCTTCTACCTGCTGTCGCGTGAAGTGTCGAAACACTGCAAGGTGGTACAGAGCGGCCAGGGTGCCGACGAACTGTTCGCCGGTTACCACTGGTACCCGCAAGTCGACGGCGCAAGCGATCCGGTTGCAGCCTACCGCGATGCATTTGTAGACCGCAGCTACGCCGAATACGCCGAGACCGTGCAGCCGAAGTGGCGCACTGCCAATGACGCCGCCGGTGATTTCGTTCGCGATCACTTTGCCCAGCCAGGCGCCAGCGCTGCCGTCGACAAGGCCTTGCGTCTGGACAGCACCGTGATGCTGGTCGATGACCCGGTCAAGCGTGTCGACAACATGACCATGGCCTGGGGCCTGGAAGCGCGCACGCCGTTCCTTGACTATCGTCTGGTCGAACTGTCGGCTCGCATCCCGGGTAAATTCAAGCTGCCCGACGGTGGCAAACAGGTGCTGAAAGAAGCTGCGCGCATGGTCATTCCTTCGGAAGTGATCGATCGCAAAAAAGGCTACTTCCCGGTGCCTGGCCTCAAACACTTGCAGGGCGACACGCTTAACTGGGTGCGCGAGTTGCTGACCGACTCCAGTCAGGACCGCGGCCTGTTCAACCCTGCGATGGTCGACAAGCTGCTGACCAACCCCGAGGGCCAGCTCACGCCATTGCGCGGCTCCAAGCTGTGGCAACTGGCAGCGCTGAACCTTTGGCTCAGCGAACAGGGACTGTGATCGATGAAACAGAACGCGACGACTTATAGCCAGCGCCTGTTGCGCGGCCAGTCGCCCTCGTATGAACGTCTGCAGGCACGACTCGCTGAAGACGGCAGCCAGATAGATGCAGACCCTCTGGCGCTGCACTGTGGCTGGGGACGTTTGCTGATCGGTCACACCTACCCTGATCCGGCCGCGCTGGCTCAGGACCTGCTCAACGAAAAACCCGGCGAGCGCGACATCGCGCTGTATGTGGCAGCGCCGCAACAGGTGCTGGCGCAATCGCCGCAGCAGTTGTTTCTCGACCCATCGGACACGCTGCGTCTGTGGTTCAGCGATTACCGCCCGGCGCAGCGTGTGTTTCGCGGCTACCGTATCCGCCGTGCGCACAACGAGAACGACTGGCAGGCCATCAACAACTTGTATCTGGCGCGCGGCATGTTGCCCATCGACCCCGAGCTGCTGACCCCGCGTCACGAAGGTGGCCCGGTGTATTGGGTGGCCGAGGACGAAGGCAGCAAGACGATCATCGGCAGCGTCATGGGCCTCAATCATCAGAAGGCCTTCAATGACCCGGAGAAAGGCAGCAGCCTCTGGTGCCTGGCGGTTGATCCGCAATGCACGCGGCCGGGTGTCGGCGAAGTGTTGGTTCGGCATCTGATCGAGCACTTCATGAGTCGCGGCCTGAGCTACCTCGACCTGTCGGTGCTGCATGACAACGATCAGGCCAAGGCGCTGTACGCCAAATTGAATTTCCGCAACCTGCCGACCTTCGCCATCAAGCGCAAGAACGGTATCAACGAGTCGTTGTTTCTCGGCCCTGGCCCGCAGGCGGACTTCAATCCGTATGCGCGGATCATTGTCGAGGAAGCCCATCGGCGCGGCATTGACGTGCAGGTGGATGATGCGGATGCCGGGCTGTTCACCCTCAGCTACGGCGGTCGTCGCATACGCTGCCGCGAATCGTTGAGCGATCTGACCAGCGCGGTGAGCATGACCCTGTGTCAGGACAAGAGCCTGACCCATCGTGCCCTGAAGGCTGCCGGCCTGCGCCTGCCCGCGCAGCAAAGGGCGGGCAGCGCAGACGACAATCTGGCGTTTCTCGAAGCGCACGGGCAAATCGTGGTCAAGCCGCTGGACGGTGAACAAGGCCAGGGCGTAGCGGTTGATCTGCGCACCATTGACGATGTACAGAGTGCTATCGAGCAGGCCCGCCAGTTCGACACTCGCGTGATTCTTGAAAGCTTTCATGAAGGCCTGGACTTGCGCATCGTGGTGATCGGCTTTCAGGTCGTGGCTGCGGCGATACGCCGTCCGGCTGAAATCATCGGTGACGGCCGCCACACCATCAAACAGTTGATCGAAGCCCAAAGCCGACGCCGCGCCGCAGCAACGGATGGCGAAAGCCGTATTCCGATGGATCAGGAAACCGAGCGCACAGTGCGCGAGGCCGGTTTCGACTATGCCGATATTCTGCCGATGGATCAGCGCCTGGCCGTGCGTCGTGCTGCCAACCTGCACACCGGCGGCTGCCTGGAAGATGTAACGGCCATTCTGCACCCGGTGCTCAGCGACGCAGCGGTGCGTGCCGCGCGGGCGCTGGACATCCCGGTCGTCGGCCTGGACCTGATGGTGCCGGCCGCCGATCAGCCTGAATACGTGTTCATCGAAGCCAATGAACGCGTAGGGCTTGCCAATCACGAACCGCAACCCACCGCCGAACGTTTCGTCGATCTGTTGTTTCCGCACAGCCTGCCTGTGCATATCTGATCGCAGCTGCGGGCACGGCTGCAAGAGGCGCATCAGCCTTTGCAGCCCGTGGCTTGCAACTGTTCCATAAGGAGCATCCATGACCCCTGCAAATATCCCCGATCCGGATCTGAAATACCTGCAGAAAGTTCTGTTGGAAATGCTCGCGATCCCAAGCCCCACCGGCTTCACAGACACCATTGTGCGTTACGTGGCCGAGCGACTCGAAGAGCTCGGGATCCCGTTCGAACTGACCCGCCGCGGCACCATCCGCGCCACACTGAAGGGCAAGCAGAACAGCCCTGACCGGGCCGTATCGGCGCACCTGGACACCATTGGTGCCAGTGTTCGGGAAGTCAAAGACAACGGCCGCCTGGCGCTGGCTGCGGTCGGCTGCTGGTCGAGCCGCTTTGCCGAAGGCAGCCGGGTCAGCGTGTTCACCGACACCGGCGTGATCCGTGGCAGCGTTCTGCCGCTGATGGCTTCTGGTCACGCGTTCAACACCGCCGTGGACGAAATGCCGATCAGTTGGGACCACGTCGAGCTGCGCCTGGACGCCTATTGCACCACGCGCGCCGACTGCGAATCACTGGGCATCGGCATCGGTGACTTCGTGGCCTTCGACCCGCTGCCGGAGTTCACCGAGAGCGGACACATCAGTGCCCGTCACCTGGATGACAAAGCCGGTGTGGCAGCACTGCTCGCCGCCCTGAAGTCCATTGTCGAAAGCGGTGCCGAGCCGTTGATCGACTGCCACCCGCTGTTCACCATCACCGAAGAAACCGGGACGGGCGCAGCGGGTGTACTGCCTTGGGACGTGAGCGAGTTCGTCGGCATCGACATTGCACCGGTTGCGCCGGGTCAACATTCCAGCGAACACGCCGTCAGCGTGGCGATGCAGGACTCGGGCGGTCCTTACGACTACCACCTGTCCCGCCATCTGCTGCGGCTGGGCGTGGACAACGAGTTGCCGGTGCGCCGTGACCTGTTCCGCTATTACTACAGTGATGCGCACTCGGCCGTGACCTCGGGGCATGACATCCGCACCGCTCTGCTGGCCTTCGGCTGTGACGCGACGCATGGCTACGAGCGCACGCATATCGACAGTCTGGCAGCGCTGAGCAAGTTGCTGGGTGCCTACATCCTCAGCCCGCCGGTATTCGCCAGTGATGCCAAACCAGCGCAGAGCTCGCTGGAGCGCTTCAGCCATCAGATTGAGCACGATGCGCAGATGGAATCCGATACCCGCGTGCCACCCGTTGACAGCCTTATCGGGCAGAATCGCGAAGAGAGTTGAGGCCCTGTGAATTGCGGTGCACGGCACCGCAGTTCTATCATCGCCGCTCATCGACACGAGAACCGCCATGCTGATCCCCTACGACCAACTGGAACCTGACACCCTCACTCGCCTGATCGAGGACTTCGTCACCCGTGAGGGCACCGATAATGGCGACGAAACACCCCTGCAAACCCGGGTATTGCGCGTGCGTCATGCGTTGACCAAGGGTCAGGCGGTGATCTTTTTCGACCTTGAGAGCCAGCAGTGTCAGCTGATGCTCAAGCACGACGTGCCGAAGGAGTTTTTCGAATAGCCCCTACAGGGCCTGCGTCAGGTCATTCACCTACGACATCGTTTGCTGACAACGCCGCTCACTGAAGCGGCGTTGTTGCCTGTTGGGCAAGCGTCCTGGCAATTCGTTTGTAGACCTCGGCGCGGTGAACCTTGACGTCTTTCGGGGCATTGATCCCGAGCCTGACCTGATTGCCGTTGATCCCCAGGATCTGCACGGTGATGTCATCACCGATGGAAAACGTTTCGCCAATTTCCCGCGTCAGTACCAGCATTTTTCCCACCCTTGCGTTGCGCAAAAGAGGCAGGGTGCATGGCGAGACACGGCGCTTCAATGCACTGATGGCAAATCAGTAACGTCCTGCAACAGCACCGGAAAAGACTGAAGGAAACGTCTTACTTTCCGGCCAAATCAGTGGGAAATGTCGTTCGCGGCTGTGGTTAATCAAGCGGCGGACCAACGCGGCCCGAGCAGAATGATGGTCGCACCGATGACGCAGAAAGCCAGACCCAGCCAGTCCGTGCCCAACGGCCTGACCCGCTCGACCAGGCCCAGCCAGGCAATCGACGCGACAATGTAGATCCCGCCATACGCCGCGTAGGCTCGGCCCGCATAAGCCGCCTCCACACGTGTCAGCAACAGTGCAAACACCGTCAGGCTGACAAGCGCAGGAATCACCCACAGCGCACTCTTGCCTTGCCGTAACCACAGCCAGAAGGCATAGCAACCGAATATCTCGAACAGGGCGGCAAGGAAGAACCACAGGTAATTGAGCATGAAAGCTTCACAGGTCAGGGCGGCAAGATGCGCGCAACCCTATCAGAAAACAGTGCGATCATGACCTTGATACCACCCAAGAGGACGCGGAGCGTCCGGAAAGGCATGCGACGCAGAGCGGCGCACGATAATCGGATTATCCGTGCAGACCGACGCAGAGCTTCAGCACGATAGTTGAGGTTATCGTTCCTCACTCCAGCGTGGGAATGCAGTTCTCGACGCTCTGCGTCGCAAAGAGGACGCGGAGCGTCCGGGTCAGTCAGGCATGCCCCTTCTGCGCCTTGGCGCGCATCTTGGCGCACATGACAGTCATTTCGTCATACATCGCCTGTGGCTGCTTGCGTTTCATTTCCCAGGCCATGCGGCCTTCTTCGTGAGGCAGGATCATGAACTCGCCTTCGCCGACCTGCCTGAAGATGCAGTCGGCGATATCCCCGGCGGTGATCGGCGACTTCTCCAGCAACCTGCCGATCTGCGCCTTCATCGCGGGCGTGGGGCCGCGGAAGGAATCCAGCAGGTTGGTCTGAAAGAACGACGGGCAGACCACATGAACACCAATCCCCTGGTCATGCAACTCAACCAGCAGGCTCTCGGAAAGCGCGACGACCCCGGCCTTGGCGACGTTGTAATTGCTCATCGCCGGCGCCTGCATCAGCGCTGCCATCGAGGCGATGTTGATGATCCGGCCCTTGCTGGCCAACAGCATCGGCAGGAACGCCTTGCAGCCCTTGACCACCCCCATCAGATTGATCGCGATCTGCCAGTCCCAGTCCTCCAGCGACAACTCGTTGAAGAAGCCCCCGGAAGCCACACCCGCATTGTTGACGATGACGTCGATGCCGCCAAAACGCTGTTCGCACGCTTGAGCAAACGCGGTGAGCTGGCTGTAATCGCGAACGTCGCAACGCTGCACGAAGCCGTCACCACCCGCCTCGCGTACCAGCGCAAGGGTCTCCTGCAAGCCGGCATCATTGATGTCCGAGAGTGCCAGCCGCCACCCTTCGCGTGCCCAGCGCAGTGCAATTTCACGACCCAGACCTGAGCCGGCGCCAGTAATCATGATGCGGTTTTGCATAGCGAGTGCCTTGTGATGTGCAGGAGTTGTCTGAGTGTAATCACACTAGAAGCACCACAAACCCACCATCAAGACGCTGAATGCCTGGAGCAAACCGCAGCCCTATGAACGCCTGGACCGGGCCACATAACGCAGCAGCAACAGGCCATACACCGACACGTTGAGCAGCACGACGATGCCACCCAGCCAAAGCTGCATGCCCGGCGTAAGCCCGGCCGGGTAAATCAGCGGGATCAGATAATGCTCAACGAAGCCCCCGGTATAGCCCTGCCCTCCAGCGTTGCTGCGCAGGGTGTTTTCCAGCGGTGTCAGCGGGCAATACAGGTGCAGAAACTCGACCGCTGTCCCCCAGGCCGCAGCAGGAACGTGCAGCAGTGCCAGCCAGGGCCTTCTCAATACCAGCAGTCCGCCGAACAGGACGAACACAATGAACAGTAGATGAAACACGACCACGGCATCCGCCGCCACTCGATAAACCATCATTGTGTCCTCTTGCGGGCCATGCATCAGGTAGAAAGTTCGCATCGCGCTGAGACTTTCCAGGGTCTTTAGTTCAATTGTTTTTAAGACCGATTCAAACGCGCCAAGTCAAAAAAAGCCCCATTTATTGTCAGACAAAAATACGGTAAGCCTCTGACTTTCAATGATTTTAAAATGTGTAATAAATTATTTAAAATAGATCGAACCTTTCTCCAACGCCCAGAGTCCGATGAGTCAAGCAGGCCACTTCATACCGTTCGGTGTGACGTTTCAACTGCATCTGCTAATTAACATTAATGTAAAGAGGGAACTCACCATGGGCATCGGCACTATTCTTATCATCGTTCTGATTCTGCTGCTAGTTGGCGGTTTGCCAGTATTCCCGCACTCGCGCAGCTGGGGCTACGGTCCGTCGGGCATCATCGGTACGATCCTGGTGATCCTGCTGATTCTGGTGTTGCTCGGCAAGATATGACCTGCTGCTCCACGCAGCAGCGCATGTAGCCAATAAGAAACCCCGCTTTTTCAAGCGGGGTTTTTTATCGCCCATGAAAAAGCAGCCCGAAGGCTGCTTAGTTCATAACACTCATGCCTTAGTGTGAAACCGCACCACTGGCACCCAGCCCGGTCTGCGAGCGGACGAATTGCGGGAAGAACAGAGCGCGCTCGCCCTCCGCCGCTTTCGACTTGTCGGTGATGGAGAAGAACCAGATCCCTACGAAGGCAATGGCGATGGAAAACAACGCCGGGTATTCGTAAGGGAAAATGGCTTTCTCGTGATGCAGTATCTGCACCCAGATGGTCGGACCCAGCACCATCAGCACCACTGCGCTGATCAGGCCCATCCAGCCGCCAATCATGGCGCCACGGGTGGTCAGGTTTTTCCAGTACATGGAAAGCAGCAGGATCGGGAAGTTGCAGCTTGCCGCGACCGAGAACGCCAGGCCCACCATGAAGGCGATGTTCTGGCTTTCAAAGGCAATACCCAGAAAGATCGCCACGACCGCCAAGGCGATGGTGGTGATTTTCGAGATACGGATCTCGTCCTTCTCGTTGGCTTTGCCTGCCTTGATGACGCTGGCATACAAGTCGTGAGAAACCGCCGAAGCACCCGCCAGGGTCAGACCGGCAACCACTGCCAGAATGGTGGCGAACGCGACTGCCGAGATGAAGCCCAGGAACAGACTGCCTCCGACTGCATCGGCGAGGTGAATCGCCGCCATGTTGTTACCGCCCAGCAAGGCGCCTGCCGCATCCTTGAACGCCGGATTGGTGCTGACCAGCAGGATCGCGCCGAAACCGATGATGAAGGTCAGGATGTAGAAGTAGCCGATAAAGCCGGTCGCGTAGAGCACCGACTTGCGGGCTTCCTTGGCATCGCTCACGGTGAAGAAGCGCATCAGGATGTGTGGCAGGCCGGCAGTACCGAACATCAGGGCCAGACCCAGCGAGAACGCCGAGATCGGGTCTTTCACCAGCCCGCCAGGGCTCATGATCGCTTCACCTTTGGGGTGAACCTTGATCGCTTCGGAGAACAGCATGTTGAAGTCGAAGTTGACGTGCTTCATGACCATCAGTGCCATGAACGACGCACCGGACAGCAACATCACCGCCTTGATGATCTGCACCCAGGTGGTGGCGAGCATGCCGCCGAACAGCACATAGAGACACATCAGAATACCGACCAGCACCACCGCAACGGCGTAGTCCAGACCGAACAGCAGCTGGATCAGTTTGCCGGCACCCACCATCTGCGCAATCAGGTAAAACGCCACCACTACCAGCGAGCCGCAGGCAGACAGGGTGCGAATCTCCTTTTGCTTGAGGCGGTACGAGGCCACGTCGGCAAAGGTATATTTACCCAGGTTGCGCAGGCGTTCGGCGATCAGGAACAGGATGATCGGCCAGCCCACCAGGAAGCCGATCGAGTAGATCAAGCCATCGTAGCCGGAGGTGTAGACCAGTGCAGAAATCCCCAGAAAGGACGCTGCCGACATGTAGTCACCGGCAATCGCCAGACCGTTCTGGAAGCCGGTGATCTTGCCACCTGCCGAATAATAGTCCGACGCAGTCTTGTTCTTTTTCGATGCCCAGTAGGTGATGTACAGCGTGAAAGCGACGAAGACCACGAACATGACGATCGCGGCGACGTTCAGGGGTTGTTTCTGCACTGCACCCGTCAACGCGTCTGCCGCCCAGAGGGTCGGCGCGAAGGCGGCCAGGCCAAGTGCTGCTGATAGGCGCCGGATCATTGCTGAGCCTCCTTGAGGATCGCGTTGTTCAGGTCATCGAATTCACCGTTGGCACGGCGAACATAGATGGCGGTCAATATGAACGCGGAAAGGATCAGCCCTACGCCTATCGGCATTCCCCAGGTAATGGTCGAAGTGGGACTTAGTTTGGCCCCCAGAATATGGGGTCCGTAAGCAATCAAAAGAATAAAGGCCGCATACAGGCCAAGCATGATCGCCGAGAGAATCCAGGCGAAACGCTCTCTTTTGGAGACCAGCTCCTTGAAACGGGGGCTGTTTTGAATCGAGAGGTAAATGCTGTCGTTCATTGTTTTTGTCCTCGCAGCACAGATGAGATGTCACGTAATGCACTTTAGTCGGGTCCGGCGCGCACTCCAGACGACCTTAGTATTAGAACGACATTAGCTGTGGATACCTCTTCTCGCACGGTCTGAACCCACCGGCAGTCGGTCGCACGGAAAATACTCCGGGGCAGAAAAACAAAAGGCCGTCTGGCGATAACACCAGACGGCCTTGAGAAGGGCTATTCAGACACTTTGCGACTATTTGGCAGTCCATGCGGCGACGCGGTCCGGGTGCTTGGCGACCCAGTCCTTCGCTGCAGCTTCAGGTTTGGCACCGTCCTGAATCGCCAGCATCACCTCACCGATTTCATCCTTGGACGCCCACTGGAATTTTTTCAGGAAGGCCACGACTTCAGGAGCTTTCTTCTCCAGCCCCAGGCTGCCCACGTTGTCGACGGTTTCAGCCTCGCCGTAGACACCTTTCGGATCGTCCAGGAAACGCAGTTTCCACTTGGCGAACATCCAGTGCGGCACCCAGCCGGTGACGACGATGGACTTCTTCGCCTTTTCCGCGCGGGTCAGCTCGGCAATCATGCCTGCGCCGGAGCTCGCCTGCAGTTTATAGCCGTCCAGACCGTAGTCCTTGATGGCCTGATCGGTCTTGAGCATCACGCCCGAGCCCGCATCGATGCCGGTGATCTTCTTGTTGAAGGAAGCATCGGTCTTCAGGTCTTCGATGGTTTTGGCCTTGACGTATTCAGGCACGATCAAGCCAATCTTGGCGTCCTTGAAGTTAGGCCCGTAGTTGACGACCTGATCCTTGTACTTGGCGTAGTACTCGCCATGCGTGCCCGGAAGCCACGCAGACAGCATCAGATCGAGCTTGTCGGTTGCCACCGCCTGCCACATGATCCCAGCGGCGACAGACTGCAACTTGACGTCATAACCAAGCTTTTGCTTGATCACTTCGGAGGCCACGAAGGTGGTCGCGACACTGTCGGACCAGCCTTCCACATAGCCGATGGTCAGGGTCTTGGTTTCGGCAATCGCCAGCGTGGAGCTGACCGCAAGTACCAGAGCGGCACCCGCCCCCAGTATTTTTCGCATCATCATTGTCGCTTCCCCGGAAGTCTGCACCGACGGTTGTCGGGGCATGGTTAACGTTGTTCTCCAGACCGCCCCCGCGCCCGACCTTGGGGCACGCGGCGCCTTGCACGTTTTTATCGCTGCCACGCGCAATCAAACGCACCGCAACGCCACCCTGATCATCGACCTGCACGACAGGCAGGCATGCTCTGTCTGCGACACTGGGGCAATGGGAAACGACAACAACGAGCCATCAACGACAACGCACAGCGAAAAACGCCTGAAGCTGGCCATTAGGGGCAGGGGCACACCTTTATGCCCAGAGGAGAACGCCCTCCCCCATACCATCGTCGTATAGACGACACAGACCTGCAGCGCACCACTCTGGCTCATGCTACGAAGGAAACACGATGTGTTACCGCAGCTTTACGATCACCACCGCGAACGGGTAACACGGAAACATTTTTTCCGGCTCTACGACCACGCGCCAACCATCAGAATTCACAAGCTACTGATTTAAAAGAGTTTTCAAAAACTGGCACGGGTCCTGCTATACCTCTGATACAACAAAAACAACAAACGATGCAGCAAACCAATAAAAACAATACGTAACGGCTCTGACACAACAAGAACAAAACGGACAGAGGCGCAGCTAACAGATTTTTTTGGAGTGGATCAGCTTTACAGGGACCTTTCAATGAAAGGCCTCGCGACCGGCCCGAGAACAATAAAACTACCGTCAGGTAGCTCCAGAACCGGTGGGATCACCCTGTTGTGCAGGCAGGTGATTAAAGCGAATCAGCGCTCAAAAAAATACGTTTGCTCTTGACCCCGTATGGGGGTCGCACAACAACGCTGTAAAGGGACTGGTCGCCAACAACAATAACAGGCCGCCCCATAACAATAAAAAGAGCACGTGAACCACATTGGAGGAGAGCTACGGCTCTCCTTTGTGCTTTACGCAAGCCGCAAATTTCGCCTCCAGGCCATGGCCTGCCAACCTTCACCAGCACTGCAAACGTCGAGCCGGGCCAGCAAATACGCTAGTCACGCAAAAATAAACCGCATATCTGCATTGCAAAATCCAAAGAACGTGTATTGTTCCGTCTTATTTACAGGGTTAACCGGTGGATGGGGCACTTTGGCACTACACCTTGGTCATAGCCTGCGTATCTCATCAGCACTTCTTTCCCAAGGGATTTAGTCATGCTCCGTTTTCTGCGCCTCGCCACTGTTATAGGTGGCTTGTGTTTAAGTGCGTCCGCTCTGGCAACCACCGTCGACTCCGCCACCTATGGCTACCCGCTGACTAATCCGTTTGAAGCGACCATTGCGACCACACCGCCCGCTCTGCGCCCCGACCTGCCTGACGATGAAGATATCGATCAGGATGTCTACACCCTGAACCTGCATCCCGAGCGCGAGTTCACCCTGCCCGACAACTTCTGGGCGGTGAAAAAGTTGCATTATCGCCTGGCCAAACAGGACCACGCTGCCCCGCTGATCTTCCTGATCGCCGGCACGGGCGCGCCGTATAACAGCACCATCAATGAATTCCTGAAAAAGCTCTATTACGGCGCGGGCTACCACGTCGTGCAGCTGTCTTCGCCCACCAGCTATGACTTCATGACCTCGGCCTCGCGCTTTGCGACTCCTGGCGTCTCCACCGACGACGCAGAAGACATTTATCGCGTGATGCAGGCCATTCGGGCTCAGCAGGCGCAACTGCCGGTAACCGACTATTACCTGACCGGTTACAGCCTTGGCGCACTGAATGCTGCATTCGTCAGCAAGCTGGACGAAACCCGTCGCAGCTTCAACTTCAAGAAGGTCCTGCTGCTCAACCCGCCGGTCAATCTCTACACCTCGATCAGCAACCTCGACAAACTGGTACAGACCAACGTCAAGGGCATCAACAACACCACCACGTTCTATGAACTGGTGCTGGCCAAGCTGACCCGCTACTTCCGCCAAAAAGGCTACATTGATCTCAACGATGCACTGCTGTTCGACTTCCAGCAGTCCAAGCAGCACCTGACCAATGAACAGATGGCGATGCTGATCGGTACCTCGTTCCGCTTCTCGTCGGCTGACATCGCGTTCACCTCCGACCTGATCAACCGTCGCGGTCTGATTACGCCACCGAAATTCCCGATCACCGAAGGCACCAGCCTGACGCCGTTCCTCAAGCGCGCCCTGCAGTGCGACTTCGATTGCTACCTGACCGAACAGGTCATCCCGATGTGGCGTGCACGCACCGACGGCGGTAGCCTGCTGCAACTGGTCGACCAGGTCAGCCTCTACGCCCTGAAGGACTACCTGCACAGCAACACCAAGATTGCCGTCATGCACAACGCCGACGACGTGATCCTGGGTTCGGGTGACCTCGGTTTCCTGCGCAAGACCTTTGGCGATCGCCTGACCGTTTACCCGTACGGCGGGCATTGCGGCAACCTTAATTACCGCGTCAACACCGACGCCATGCTGGAGTTTTTCCGTGGCTAAACGTCTTTTACTTCTTGCCGCTCTGCTCTGTGCCGGCACAGTCCAAGCCGCTGACGCGGATACCAGCAACAAGGCTCAGCACCCGGCCACTGTGGCCCGTCAGACCGATGCTGATGGTTTCACTCAGCCGCTGAAGTCGCTGCAATTCAACCCGGGGCTGGATCAGCGTGAGTTCGAGCGCGCCTCCATCAACGCACTGGAAGTCTATGATCCGCTGGAATCCTGGAACCGCCGGGTCTACCACTTCAACTACCGTTTCGATGAATGGGTATTCCTGCCGGTGGTGGACGGCTACCGCTACATCACTCCTGGCTTCGTACGCAGCGGTGTGAGCAACTTTTTCAGCAACCTGGGCGACGTCTCCAACCTGTTGAACAGCCTGCTGCAGTTCAAGGGCGAGCGCTCGCTGGACACCACTGGCCGTCTGCTGCTCAACACCACCATCGGCATCGCCGGTCTGTGGGACCCGGCGACCATGATGGGCCTGCCGCGCCAGAGCGAAGACTTCGGCCAGACCCTGGGCTTCTACGGCGTGCCTTCAGGACCTTATCTGGTGTTGCCATTGTTCGGCCCATCGAACCTGCGTGACACTGGCGGCATGCTGTTCGACTACACGGCTGAAAACCAGATCAACTTCCTCAACGTGGCTGAAGTCAGCAGCGACCATCCGGAAATCACCGTGTTGCGTGCCGTTGACCGCCGTTACGTCACCAGCTTCCGTTACGGTCAGCTCAACTCGCCGTTCGAGTATGAAAAAGTGCGCTACGTCTATACCGAGTCGCGCAAGCTGCAGATCGCCGAATAAGCATAACGCAGCAAAACGACGGCCAGCCGGAGTGATCGGGCTGGTCGTTTTTTTATGGGCACTTTTACCTGTCTGGTCAATCACATGCCTCAGGGCAAACGCCTCCGTCATTAACAGACAAAAAGGAATTTCCATGCGCTTTTTCGGTTTCAAGGCAATGGCTGTATGTGTCGCACTGGCAGCATGTCAGAGCATGGTCAGCGTTCAGGCTGCCACCAAACCGCAGGCCGCTGCGCCCGCCGCTGCCGCAGTGCAAAACGCTTCGCTGCTGGGCGGCAAACTGGCCTTCACCATTCCTGCGGGCTACGTACAGGGCGAGATGCCCGAGATTGATGCAAAAGCCAAGGCTCAGGGTGTGACCGGATCGCTCTACACCAATGCGGCCGAAAAGCGCGTGCTGATCGTTACCGAAACGCCTATGCCAATGGGCGTGCAGGCCAACGATAACGACGGCGCAGTACTTGACGGGCTGGTCACCGGCATCCTTGCCCAGCAGAGTACCGGCTACAAGGACTTCAAAAAGCTGGGTGACAAGAAGATCGTCAAGAAGAATGGTCTTGGTGTGCGCCAACTGGATACCTCGGCCACCATGAGCGACGCCCAGGTGCTGAGCACATCGATCGTCGCTGCATCGGGTACCCGCGCAGCCGTGCTGAACGTGGTCTCCAATGCAAAAAATCCGAAAGAGCACGCCGCGCTGGTGAAGACTGTCATCGGCCAATGATCTGCGGACCGGTCAGCCGCTCCGATGCGACTTGATCCGCGCGAAACACCTCGCATAATCACTCGCCCAGGGTCTGGACCTTGGGCAGGGTGCCTACGAATCCTTATTAGTGAATTCCAGTCCACAACAAAGGGAAAACTTGGCAAAGATAGAAGCTCATTTCTGCAATAAGCTGGCGGACTTATTTTTAATGGGTCTGCACTATGCCTTCTCTGGAAACCACTGCCTCCGGCGCCCGTAGCGAAAGCTCGACCGGCGCCGGCTTGTCCATCGCGATTCTGGCCCTGGCCGGCTTCGTGATCGTCACCACTGAATTTCTCATCATCGGTCTGTTGCCTTCAATGGCCCGTGATCTGGGGATCTCCATCTCTACCGCCGGTTTGCTGGTAACGCTGTTCGCCTTCACGGTGATGCTCTTTGGCCCACCGCTGACAGCCATGCTCTCGCACCTGGACCGCAAGCGCACGTTCATCGTCATTCTGCTGATCTTCGCCGCCTCCAACGCACTGGCGGCGGTGTCGAGCAATATCTGGGTGCTGGCGCTGGCGCGGTTCATTCCGGCACTGGCCTTGCCGGTGTTCTGGGGCACCGCCAGTGAAACGGCAAGCCTGCTGGCCGGACCGAAGCGCGCTGGCAAGGCCGTTGCGCAGGTCTACCTCGGCATCTCGGCTGCCATGCTGTTCGGTATCCCGCTGGGTACAGTATTTGCCGATGCCGTGGGCTGGCGCGGGGCATTCTGGGCGCTGACGCTGCTGTCAGCGTTAATGGCTCTGTTGCTGGCACTGTCGATGCCGCGTATCGAACCTACCGCAAAAGTCGGCCTCGCCGAGCAGGCAAAAATTCTCCGGGATCCGTTCTTCCTCGCCAACCTGCTGCTGTCCATCCTGCTGTTCACGGCCATGTTCGGTGCCTACACCTACCTGGCTGACACGCTGGAACGCATCGCGGGCATCGAATCGGCTCAAGTGGGTTGGTGGTTGATGGGCTTCGGCGCGGTCGGCCTGATCGGCAATGCCCTGGGTGGACGTTATGTGGACCGCAGCCCGCTCGGCTCGACCATGGCCTTTGCGCTGTTGCTCGCGCTGGGCATGACCGCAAGCGTACCAGCCGCAGGCTCCATGCCGTTGCTGGCCGTGGTACTGGTGATTTGGGGCATCGCGCATACGGCGTTGTTTCCGATCTGCCAGATCAGGGTGATGAAAGCCGCGCCTCAGGCCCAGGCACTGGCCGGGACCTTGAATGTCTCGGCCGCCAATGCCGGGATCGGTCTGGGATCGATCATCGGAGGCCTTACCATCGAGCACCTGGGGCTGGGTGCCGTAGGGTATGTCGCCGCTGTTGTTGCGCTGCTGTCCATTGCCGTTGCATGGATGACCAGCACGCAGCAAAACAAGGCAACGTTGTAATCGCCTGACCGTCGCTTACCTGAACTCGCCGGGCGGCGTGTCTGCCAACAACCAGACACCCTGCCCCGGTTATTCACGGTGTATTAAATTGTATGTTTCGTCATATTTTTGAACAGGTTTTAGTACTGTTTATGTCATTTAATTGACTTTTAAACAGCCAGTTTCATCAATATGTAATTATTTGACACCCCTCGGCAAAATACTCTTCCCTTGCCACTAGTGAACGCTCAAACTCCAGCCCTTCGGTCAAGCGGCGTCGATTTCTGACCGATTCGAAAGTAATGTCCGGTAAGAATCTATGAGCACCTATCACCGCAGAGGGATGGCATTCGCCAAGCGGATCTACGCCCCGAGATGCTTCGGTGTAAGCGTTGGCTTTGTGACGGTCGCTGTTTCTCTGTATTACGTGAATACAGCACACTGGGCGTGGTTGTTGGCACTGCTCTACAGCCTCGTATGGCCGCATGTTGCTTACCAGCTCGCAAGAACGTCGCGCGAGCCCTACCAGGCTGAATGGCGAAATCTGCTTTTCGATTCGATGATGGGCGGTTTCTGGGTTGGCGCGATGGGTTTCAGCGCAGTTCCCGGTATAACGGTCCTCGCCATGATGGCCATGCATAACATGGCGGCCGCCGGGCCACGTCTGATGCTGCAAGGCCTGTGCATGCAGGCACTGGGCGTGCTGATTTCGCTGGCCGCGCTCGACCCTGTCGTCAATCTGCATGGCAACATGGCGCAGATCTACGCCTGCCTTCCGGTACTGGTGACCTACCCTATTTTCATCGGCTGGCTGAGCCATCAGGTCACACTCAAACTATGGGAGCACCGCAACATCCTGCGCAAGGTCAGCCGTACCGACAGCCTGACCGGTCTGCTCAATCACGGAGCGTGGAAGGATCTGCTTGACCTGGAGTACGCCAGTAGCCAGAACACGTATCAGGAGTGCGTCATCGCGTTGATCGATATCGATCACTTCAAGGTCATCAACGACACTTATGGTCACCTGATGGGCGACACGGTATTGCAGAGTATCAGCGAGGCACTGACAGAAAACCTGCGCGATTCCGACCTGATCGGACGTTGTGGCGGCGATGAGTTCTGCGTCATTTTGCCCGACACCTGCTTGCTTCAAGCAAAGGAAATTCTTGAGCGCCTGCGCCTGGCGATAGATGAAATGACCTACATCCTGCATTGCAATCTCAAGGTCAGCCTCAGTATCGGCATTGCCGCCTACTCCCCTGAAATGCCCGATGCCTCGTCGTGGCTGCACGAAGCAGACAAAGCGCTGTATCTGGCCAAAAGCACCGGCCGCAACCGCGTCGCCAGCCATCAGGATGCGCAACCAGAACTCCAGTCGCTTGGCGCACAAGCCTGATCCGTCAACGCTTATCCTTGAACAGCATGTCGAACAGGGATGAGGGACTCGTGACCCCCATCGCTTTCAGAAACGTCTCGCGCATATCGTTACGCAGGCTTTCCAGCGTTACTTCCTTGGGTTTAGCGGCTTTTTTTACGGAGGTCGTTTCTCGAGAGTCGCCTTCACCTGGCGTGTATTTTTCCTTGGACAGCGTCCTTATGTAGTCACTCTTCTGGCTTTTATAAGTAGTGAAGTCTGCACCCAGTTGTTCGTCCCTTTCCCCCGCCGTTGAAAACCTGTTGATGACTTTTTCCATGAACTCAAAATTATTGTGACCTATGGACCCGTAGTCCTTGTCAGTGATGAAGCGAACGAACCCCTGATCCAGCCGCGTTGTTTTTAACCCATCGCTTTCGGTAATACGCTTGGCGGTGGCCGCGTGCGGCTCGGTAAAACTGTAGAACACCTTGTGGCCTTCTACGTCATATGTTTTGCCTTGGTTATGACGAAGCATTATCCCTCCATCATCACTCTCTCTGTAAGAAGCCAACTGAAACGCCAAGTCATCGACATAGCTCAAATCAGCTCCCTGATCACTCGCCCAACCGTAAACGTCACCCAACAGACTCCGATCATCCCGGGTTAGAAAAAACGCCTGGGGCATGGACATTCCACATTCGGCTTTTCCTAGCATGGGTGCAGAACGAGCAGAGTCCGCGAATCCGAACACCCTGTGTTTCAGGAGGGCCTGCCCGCTGATGGTCACCGCAGAGTCTGGAGAGGTTGATCGGAGGGCGGGATTGGCAATTGAGGGCATGTTTTTTGCCGCTCTTTTATCATCAAGTTGTTGCGCGGCTATCAGTGCATCTGCTCCGGAACTTATGACTCGCATGACGTTGGCTCCTGCCCCGAAAGATCCCTGGCGGTTATCGCCAGGGATGAACAATCAATACGTTAAATGAAAGGTGACTGTTTCTGGCCCGGCAGGCTTGCTTTGCCAAGGCCCATTGACAGCTTGGTGTTTTATCAAAACATCCGATGCATAGCTGAACCCCAAGCTATTAAATTGATCAGTATCACCTGGCATACCTGGATCAATCTGAATACAGCTCGATTCGTGTACGCCTCCGCGTCTGAAACATATTTTTGCCTGCTCACCCGTACTCTCCGGAAAAGACGTAGCGGTCCAGGAAATCTTTTGCAACCGAGAGTTATTCGCCGCGCCGCGGGGGTAATCAGCCAATCTCAATTGGTGTCGGGAAAACGCACTGTGACCAGGCCCATTGATAAACGTCGGTGTTCGGGTAGTCGTAACAGAATAATCGCCCGCCTGGCTGGCAGCCGACACTAACAACACAAGCAAAGGTGCTATTTTTTTCATAGGTGTACTCCAATATTTATAAATCAAATTCATCGGCCGTGCGAAAGCCGCAGGCTTGAACGCATCTGCACGAACCGTTATTTTTTTATCATTCACCGAGCGCGCTAACGCGCACTCTGATTAAACATGTTTTTTTAGAAAAGACCTGAAGCGCTTGTAAAACCTCATCAACCGACTGGTATAAATACCCACGTCCGAGACCTGATTAGCCACACGCTTGATCGATGGAAAGTTCAAATGAGGACAGGTTATCCAACAGCCACTCAGGCGTATGCCTCTCAAGCAATGTGCCGATGGGCTGCTGCTTTATCAGCGCGCCATAGAGCGCTTCTTCATGATCGAGGTACGCTTGCTGAACAGCGCGATAGTTGAGCGGATAGATGCTCTTCTCGATGGGCAACAGCCGGTCGAAGTGTTCGAGCAGACCATGAAAGACGATTCGCCGTTCGACGGTATTGCGCGTGGTAGCAATGAGTTTGACGAAGTACTCACTGTCCTGAGCCCGCAGCGCTTCGCTGGCGGCATAACGCTCGACCAGCGTGTGCGGCGATGGATCATCGAATACGATGCAGCACAGGTCTTCGCGCACCAGACCTTTGAACGGGTTCTCGGCCTCTGACCGACGGCCGTGCAGCCCGAGTGCAAATTGTACGGCGCGCTCGGCCAGCCATTGACGCTTGCGGCCCTCAAGCCGGGCAATGTCTTCGAGCAAGGGTGACTGACGCCCATGCGAACGAAGCTGCCGACAGAGTTTGGCAAACAGGCCAACGGGGCCGGACAGCTTTGCCTGTTGCTCGGCAAGTTGCGTCACCGAAAGAGCGGACTGCCGGGTTGTCAGATGCTGGAAGTCCGTTGTCATATTAAAATCAGGCCGCTGCGGATCCAGCCGCAACGACGTGTCGGCACCTGACTCGCCCCGAACAAAACAAACAGTCATGAGTGGCTCCTTTTTTATTGTTTACAGTTCGTCGTGCGAGCAGGTTTCGGATAGTCCTTTATGCAGACAGCCAGGAAGCAGTGGCTGACGGCAGTCACAGAGCAGCACGGTATTATTGATTGCACTGCCAAAGTATCAGCAGTGCTTATTGCACTAATAAGTTACAGGTTGCGACAAGACACATTATGTATGTGCTGGCTCGCTGCGCAATCCGACAGATGTAGGGGGTTGGCCAGTGTTCCCCGGAAGCAATAGAGATACACACCGGGCCATGAGCTCGGCACGCGTCCTCACCTGATTCTTTCTTAGCAGCGAAGATACGTGATCGCGAACGGTGTAGTCACTGATACTGAGCTGCCTGGCAATTTCCTTGTTCGTACATCCCTGCAACAACAGGCCAAGAACCTCCTGCTCTCTCATTGTCACCCACATAATACTTCCCCTTGCCATCATTTTGCCTAATCGGCAAATTCGTAGGATGTTTCTTACATTCGTCTTCCATGACCTACACAGTAAATCGGCACAGAAATCATTTTATTTAGTCTTGTTTTGCATTAACACGAGATAGCCCTCAAAGCTTCGCAATAAAGCTGCAAGCTGCAAGCTGTAAGCTGTAAGAAAAATCTTTAATATTTAAATACTGAGGAAACCTCCTACAGTAAATACAGAATAATTACGTATTCCTATTTATCGATGCCATGAATGACCCACCTGACGAAATATTTTCCACGGGCACGAATCAAGGACGCACTAGATAAATAACGTAAACACTATAGAGAGGGGCAAGATAGACTTGAGGAAATGGAATTACAATCACTTGTTACAATTGAACGCGTCTGCACAAGGAACTTTTCGGCCATGTTCGAGCTGCCACTCACCCCGGCAGAGGTGAGCAGCGGGCGTTGCGTCACCCCGCCCGGAGTTATCCGGCTTTACCGCTTGCCAGGTCATCCACCACCATGCCCCGGCGCAGGCCGAATACTGCAGCGGTCATCAGGCCCGTGGCGCCCATGATCAGGCTGTACAGCACACACACCCAGATATTCCAGGGCACCAGGGCAATCAGCAGCAATGGCGTGGTGCTGGCCCAGAAGGCGTAGGCGATGTTGTAGGTGAACGAGATGCCTGACACCCGGATGTACGCCGGGAACAGTCCGATCATCACCGACGGCACCACACCGACAATCCCGCACGCCAGTCCGGCAATCGCGTAGGCAATGCCCAGTGGCATCCATTGCTCGATGAGGCTGGTATAAAGCACGCCGATGCCCATCGGCATCAGCAGGCTGTAGAACAGGATGCCGCGCCAGGCGCCGATACGGTCGACCAGCATGCCTGCCAGCACGCAGCCTATATTGAGAAACACGATACCGACGGCGCTCAGGGCAAAGGTGTCGCTGGCACTGATACCAAAGCGCTGCTGCATGACAGTCGGAGTAACCACCACCAGAACCACCACTGCTGAGGTCAGCACAAAGGTCAGCAGCGCAGCAGGCAGCAAGGATTGGCGATGATCGCGCAGCACCTGGCCAAGCGGCAGCGCCGGCAGGTGTTCACGCTGGGCATGCAGGGCGATGAACACCGGGGTTTCGTTTAGCCAGCGGCGCAACCAGACCCCAACCACACCGAATACGCCACCGAGCAGGAACGGAATACGCCATGCCCAGTCAAGAATTTCGCCGGGGCTGAAGACCCGCGCCAGCCATGTTGCGGTCAGTGCACCCAGCAGGTATCCGAATGTCAGGCCGGCTTGCAGTACGCCCAGTGCATAGCCGCGGTGCCCCTTGGGCGCGTGTTCTGCTACGAATACCCAGGCGCTTGGCACTTCGCCGCCCACAGCGGCTCCTTGCAGGATGCGCAGCGCCAGCAGGACCAGCGGCGCCCAGTAACCGATCTGTGCGTAAGTGGGCATGACGCCGATCAGCAGACAAGGCAGAGCCATCATCAGAATGCTCAGGCTGAACACGCGCTTGCGCCCCAGCCGGTCGGCGAAGTGCGCCATGAGGATCCCGCCCAGCGGGCGCGCCAGATAGCCGGTCACGAAGATCCCGAAGCTTTGCAGCAGACGCAGCCACTCTGGCATGTCAGGGGGAAAGAACAGCTGGCTGAGGGTCAGCGCAAAGAACACAAAAATGATGAAGTCGTAGATTTCCAGCGCCCCACCCAGCGCGGCAAGACTCAGGGTCTTGTAGTCGCCTTTGGTGAAAGGTTGCGGAGTGGATTGAACGATGGCCGTCATGAAGCCCCCGAAACATGGCTGAAAAGAGCGCCTGACGCTCACAGGGCGCGAAGAATAGCAAAGCTTGCGGGCGCACTGATACGGAACTGAGGCCTGTAGCGGGAACGATGATCCCGACTATCGTGCGGCGCTCCGCGTCGCATGCCGTTCTGGACGCTCCGCGTCCTCTTGCGACGCAGAGCGTCGAGAACTGCATTGCCATGCGGGAGTGTGCCGAACGATCATCTCGACTGTCGTGCCGATGCTCCTCGCACCAGAACCCTTCGCTAAAAGTTGACGGAGGCCGACAATCTCGCCGTTCTGGGCGCGCCCATGAACAGGTAGTCGTCACCCAGATACTCTCCGGCATCACGCCAATAGCGTTTGTCGAACAGGTTGTCTACCGTCAGGCGCAGGACCGTGTCGTAACCGCTGATTCGGGCGCTGTAACGGCTGCCGATATTGAACAGTGCGTAGTCATTGACCTGCACGGTACCTTCACGGTCAGCGTACTTGCTGGCGCTGTACTGCACTCCGCCGAGCAATGCGAGCCCGGGCACCGGCAGGCTGTAGTCGGCTTGCAGGGTGCCACGGTATCTGGGCACATTGAGGGCCTGGTGATCGTCATAGGCCTCGGTGCCGCTGTCTTCAACGCGTGCCCGGATGGCCGCCGCACTGGCGGATATCTGCAGGCGGTCAGTCACCCAGCCACTTGCCCCCAGCTCAAGGCCGGTGTTTTTCTGCTCGCCTTGCTGCACGTAAGTGAACGTACCGTCATCGTTGGGCCTGGAATACTGGTAGGCCTGGCGGGCCTGAAACACTGCGGCGGTCAGGCTCATGCGCTGCCAGTCATACTTGATGCCTGCTTCCAGCTGTCGGGATACGGTCGGCGCAAGAATTTCACTGGCATTGGTGGTGAACCACGCTGCCGTCCCGCCCAGCGACAGGCCCTTGCTGTAGCTGGTGTAGAGCGAAACATTGTCCACCGGCTTGTAGATCAGCGCCGCCTGCGGCAGAAACACATAGCGCTCGGTGTGTCGCGCATCACTGCCGTCCTCGTTGAATGCCTGCTCGTCGAGCCGCACCCCGCGTCCGCCCAGCACGGTTTGCCAGTGCTCGTTGAAGCTGATCCGGTCGGTGGCAAACAGCCCGTACTGGCGGCTGTCCAGGCGGCGCTCGGTATGTGCAAGCGCCAGGGTCGAGGGTGCCACCTGCTCAGGTGCCTCATTGATATTGCCCGTGCCGACAAATTCGTTGAAGGTCCCGCGCGTATCGACCGTACGGCGGTAGGCACTGCTGCCGAAGGTCAGTTCGTGCCCCAGCGATCCGGTAGCGAATGTACCGGACATGGCTGCTTCGACTTCATCGTTGCGACGCGTATCGTCCGGGCTGCGGAAATCATAGATGTCATAACCGCCCTCGGCACTGAAATGGTTAGGCACCGCTTGCCCGGCGCAACTGGCCGAGCCGTAACACCCCCACGCAAAGGCACTGTAGTCATCGATGACCACGCGACTGCGCGAAGCACTGAGACTGCCCTTCCAGCTGTCATTGAAGCGATATTCGAAACGTCCGTTCATGTTCAGCGAGTCGATACCGACCGGATTGGACCAGTTCTGGTGGCCCAGCAAGTTACGTGGCGAGGCGTCGTGAGGCAGCGCAGTGCCGCCCAGAAGCTGATAACCGGGCACCGAACGCTGTTCTTTGGTCTGGTACTCGACATCGAGTTGCAGCAGGGCGCGCTCGCTGATGTTCCAGTCGAACGCCAGGGAGGCAAAATCGCGCTGGCCATCGGCGTGTTCGACATATGAACGAATGTCTTCATGGGCAAGGTTGGCGCGCAGGCCGAATTGCTGTTCGCTGCCGAACCAGCCACCGACATCGGTCGCGATGTAGCGTTCGCCGTGTTCGTTGGTCGAGACCGTGACCGAGCGAACGTCCTGCGCCCGCTTGGTCTGATAATTGATGACCCCGCCGGGCTCGGCCACGCCGCTCTGCAGGCCGGAAAGCCCCTTGAGCAACTCGACCTGCTGCTTGTTCTCCAGCGCTACGTTCTGCTCACCGGCAATGCTGCGGCCATTGATGCGATAACTGTTGGCGGCGTTCAACGAAAACCCGCGCACCACAAAGTTTTCGTAATAGCCCACCGGGGCATAGCCGTCGCCGACCGACGCATCGTTGCGCAGTACTTCACTCAGCAGCTTCGCCTGACGGTCCTTGATCAGCGCAGCGTTGAACACTGACACCGAGGCAGGCGTATCCAGCAGTGAAGCCTGATCTAACCCGAATATCGATGCCCGCTCAGCTTTATAGTCGCCGGTGCTTTCCGGCTCGCTGAACCCAGTGACGTTGACCGCATCCAGGCTGAGCACCTCTGCGGCCAGCAACGGCGAGGCAACCGCCATACCCAACGGTAACAATCGCCAGGCGTGGCGCATGGCAGGTCGGTAAGGCGTTCTCATCGAGCAGACTCCGCAAGGACAGATGCCTGGACAGACGCGACGCACCTTCCGGCAGGGGGCCAACCTTTTACGTTCACTGTCGGTTTTTTTCAACCTTTACGTGATGCTTTGCCTTTAAACAAAGTGCTGGGGAAAACTTTACTTACGAATCAGCAGAGCGAGACCGGCTTCAAAACGCCCCACACACTTGAATAATTAAGCGTGAATTAAGTAAGCGCGGATAATCTGAGCTCAACAAAACCGCTGAACCAATCAGCGTGTGATGAATCAATCAAGACAGATCAATCAGAAAGGAATACCCCATGAAACTTATGCCTGCCGTTTTCGCCGCTGTTGCCCTCACTGCTGTTGCAGGTGCCGCCCAGGCTGACGTTGGTCCAGATGAAGTGATCCGCCTGTACAAGTCCCAGGCGTTGGGTGACTTCGAACAGTTCAACAAGAATGCCGTTGCCAAGCACCAGGGCTTCACGGTCAGCGATACCGAACTGGACAAGGACCGCACCGGCCGCCTGATCTATCAGATCGAACTGAAAGACGCCAAGGGTGTGGAGTGGAACTACGACGTTGATGCCAAAACGGGCGAAGTGGTACGTGACGCAAAAGATAATTGATCCGACTGCTTTACCGGTTACCACCGCAAGCAACTCATAAGAAAATTCCCACAATATTGTGGGAATTTTCTTTTTCAAGCGGTTAACAGTTTATTACTGAGCCAAGCCCACTTTCAGCAGACTGCCCTTATCGTCGTCGGTCAACAGATACAAGTAACCATCCGGTCCCTGACGAACATCACGTATGCGCTGTTTCATGTCTTTCAACAGACGTTCTTCATGAACGATTTTGTCATTCTCGAACTGCAGCCTGATCAACTCTTCAGTGGCCAGCGCACCGATGAATACACTGTGATCCCATGCCTTGAAAAGGCTGTGGTCATAGAACGCCATGCCACTGAGGCCCGGCGACACTTCCCAGACCTGGAACGGAATTTTGGTTCCTTCGACAACCTTGCCCTTGGACTCCGGAATCGGCTGACCCGAGTAGTCGATACCGTGGGTCGCGATCGGCCAGCCATAATTCGCGCCACGCTCGATGATATTCAGCTCATCACCGCCCTTGGGACCATGCTCGTTGGTCCACAACGTCCCGGTCCAGGGATCCAGCGCGGCGCCCTGCTGGTTGCGATGGCCATAGGACCATATCTCGGGGCGTACGCCCTTCTGGCCCACGAACGGATTGTCTTTCGGTACGCTGCCGTCCGGGTAGATGCGCACGATCTTGCCCTGCAACTTGTCCAGATCCTGCGCAGTGGGGCGCTGATTGTTTTCGCCCAGCGCGATGAACAGGTAACCGTCGCGATCGAAGACCATCCGCGCGCCGAAGTGGTTGCCCACCGACAGTTTCGGTTCCTGGCGGAAGATAACTTCGAAGTCTTCCAGACGGGTCATGTCTTTGGACAGGCGACCACGCCCAGCGGCAGTGCCGGCGGTATCGCCCTCGGCGGCGGTCTTGCCGCTGCCCTCGGAGTAGGTCAGATAGACCATGCGGTCCTTGGCGAAGTCCGGTGACAGCACCACATCGAGCAGACCGCCCTGTTTTTGCGCCCAGACTTGCGGGACTCCGGAAAGCGGTGCAGACAATTTGCCATCCGCCGACACCACGCGCAGGTTGCCGGAACGCTCTGTCACCAGCATGCCTTGCCTGTCAGGCAGAAAGGCCAGCCCCCACGGATGGTCCAGACCTTCGACAACAGGCGTCACCGTGACGGTGCCCAGTTCGCTTTTGTAGGACTCCGTAGCGGCGCTGGCCGCCAGTGGCAGGCTCAGAATGGCTGCAGTACACAATGTCGCGATCAGGGTTTTTCTAAGCATGAGCGTTTCCTTATGCATTGAGTCGACGTCCGCAAGGGTTCGCCGGGTTGAAAATTCAGTTGCCGCGCTTGGGGTCGGTTATCGGAGTAGTAGAAGGACGTGGCGTGTTCTGGCGCGTAGGGTAGCCGTTGCCAATGCCACCGTTTTCCAGAGTGGGCTTGCGCACCGGCGGCGCAATGTTGGGGCCACGAGACGGTGGCACGCTGGACTCGGTGCCTTGGCGGCTGTTGGGGTTGGCACGGTGAATCGGGCTGTTATAGGGGTTGCTGCTGGCACCGTTGTTGAGGGTGCTGTTTGGCAGCGTCTGCGCCTGGACCGCACCGATGCTGCATGACGCAACAAGCACGCCGCCGACAAGATTGCGCACAAAACTGTTCATCACTACCTCTGGGCAAAGTGAAAACTTCGGAGTAACCGTGAAGGCTCAGGCCTTTGATGGCAACCCGGGCCTCAGGTTCGACGCGACACTGCCAATGAGCAAGCAAAGCGCTGGGAGAGTTTGTAACAAGGATGGTCAGGGCTGTCGAAGCAGAACGACGTGACGGCCTGCAGCCCAAGGTTTTGCGGATAACAAAAGCCACACTGCAGACAGCCGGTGCGCTCAAAACGCACAAGCTGGCGCAGGGTGCCTACGCAGATTTCAACGGCATGCTGAAGGTAAAGACCGTGCCCTGCTCTCGCGTCGAGCACACCTCGAGCGTACCCCCATGAGCGATGGCTATCTCGCTGGCGATGTACAACCCCAGTCCGAGCCCGGCTTGCGGCTCGTCGGTGATGGGTCTTGAGTACGGCAGGAACAGTTGCGCACGAACCGATTCAGGTATCGGCTCTCCCTGATTGGTAACGCTGAGCACAAACACCTCGCCATGCACGCCTGCCGTCACTTCGACCGGGCTCTCGGCATCACCATGGCTGATCGCGTTGGACACCAGGTTGGAGAGCAATTGCGCGATTCGCTCGTGATCGCAGCGGATACGCTCCAGCGCGCCTATGTTCGAGTGAATCGGCCGCGACGGGTGAACACGCTGCACCTCTGAAATCACATGTTCCAGGGTTTTATCCAGGCCGGGCGCCTCATGGATACTGAGAGGAATGCCATGACCCATGCGGCCACGGGCAAAATCGAGCACGTCATCGACCAGCTGCGAGGCGCGCTGGCCAGAGGTCAGGATGTGGTGCACGATCTGCTCGGCCTTTTCATCCAGCGGACGGCGCAGCAGCAATTCGGCGCTGGCATTGATGGCAAACAGCGGGTTGCGCAGGTCGTGCCCCAGCACGGCGATAAACTGCTCGCGCAGCTCAGCCACCTCACGTTCGGCGAGCAAATCTTCACGCGCCTGTTGCAGGTTTTCCTCGGCCTCGATCTGCAGCGCCAGAAGACGTGCGAACGACACCATCATGGCCTCGATGGGCGTACCTATCAGCTTCGCCGGCTTGGGATCCAGCGCACAGATGGTGCCGAAAAAGGAGCCATCGGAAAGAAAGATCGGCACCGAGATATAGCTCTGGAAGCTGTACAGACGTGGTGTTTCATGCGCACAGAACAACGGATCCTCGGCGACATGATCAATCACCACAGCCTTGTGGGAGCTGCGAATCTCGTGGCAGATGGTGCTGCTCAGCTCCAGCTCGCCGCCGGGTTTCAAACCGAAATCGAGCTTGTCCAGGACCGCACAGGCCGTCCAGGTGGTTTCGGTTACACGCGCCACGGCGGCGAAACCCAACCCGGTGGATTCGGCAATGACTTGCAGGATGGCCGGCACCGCGCTGATCCGACTGATCGTGGCCACATCATTTGAAAGGGATCGCCGCATGTAGAACCTGTATGAGCCTTGATGTGATGACGCAGCTCGTAAGTTTAGAACTGTAACGATTTTTCTGCACCCGTGAATAACACGGGTTGATCGTCAATCTGCATGAAACCTGATCAAACCTCGGTTTTCGCCGGGGGACGCGGAAACGCCACGGTGAAGGTCGTGCCCTCTTCAGCCGAAGAACGAACCGTCACATCGCCCAGATGGGCTCGAACGATCTCGCGCACGATAAACAGGCCGAGCCCGACGGTGCGGGTCTCGTCACTGTCGCTGACCACGCGTACGACGGGCTCGTACAGGTCGTCTACCTTCTCCATCGGTATCGGTTCACCAACGTTGTGCACCGACAGTTTGATCATCCAGGTGTCGAACGACGACGTAATCAAAACCTCGCCGTCATCGGTGCCGTAATTGATGGCATTGCTGACCAGATTGCCAAGCATCTGCAGCAGGCGGTCAGGATCAGCCGAACAAGCGCCCTGCCCTTCGCTGCGATGGGTCAGCACTCGATCCGGGAAAACCTGGCGCAGCTCTTCGACGCCCCGGGCGACGACTGCGTGAAAATCGACAGGCTGAGGAACGACGGTAATGCCACTGCCGACCCGGGCGTGGGTGAAATCCAGCAGGTCGACAATCATGCGATCGGCGCGGTCGGTGGAATGATTGATGTGTCCCAGAATCCGTTCCTGCCGCGACTCCAGCGGCGTGCGCTCCAGCAGCCCGGCAGCCATCTTGATCGCGGCCAGCGGGTTGCGCAGGTCGTGGCTGACGATGCCAATCATCTGTTCGGCAAAAATAGCCCGGATCTCAGCCTCGGCATGCGCCAGACGCAAGCGATTGCGCGCCGAGGTCAGCTCGCTCTGCACGGTCATCTGCTGTTGCAGGAGCTCCTCGGCGATCTTGCGGGCAGCCAGCAGTTCGCGCTCGTACTTGTTGCGCTCTTCGGCCAGGAACACGGCAACTTCATGCAAATACCCCGACGGGTACTCGCGGCGGACGGCATTGAGCATCATCGGAATGGGGCGGCCATCGGCATGAATCAGCTCGACCTTGACCTCGGCAATTGAACCTTGTGCCAGCAGCGTGGGCGCCCAGTGAGTCTGCAGAAAGGCCTTGCCTGCCAGACTCAGCAGTTCCTGAAAGCGGCGGCCCACAACAGCGTCGCGCTCCAGCCCCAGCCATCGGCAAAACGTCAGGTTGGCGCGCTCGATAGTGCCGTTGGGCAACGTGATCAACAGACCACAGGGCGCATGCTCGTAGAGATCTTCCGTAACAGGCAGACTCACCTGTTCAACGGTCATGTGCGGCGCTCTCGTAAGAGGCCAGAAACTGATTCATCGCAGTAATGCATTCCTGGGCTGCGCTCATGTGTGGGTAATGCCCTACGTTGTCGATCATGCGCAGGGTGCTGTCGGTAATGACGCGGTGCAAATATTCACCCACTTCGACTGGCACCACCATATCGTCGCTGCTTTGCAGAATGAGTGTTCTGCTCTTGAGTTGTGCGACATCGGCACGATGGTCGGATAAAAACGTCACGCGGGCAAACTGTCTGGCGATCTCGGCATTGGTGCGACAGAAACTGTTGGCGAGTTCTTCGCTCAGTTCAGGCCGGTCCGAGGCGCCCATGAGTGCGGGCGCCATGGTGCTCGACCAGCCAAGGTAATTGCTTTCCAGCGTCTCAAGCAACGAATCCACATCGGCGCGAGTGAATCCCCCCATGTAATCTCCCTCGTTGAGGTAGTGCGGGGATGGACCAATCATGATGTGACCGTCGAACCGGCCGGGCGACTGAAGCTCGGCCAGCACGGCAATCATGCAACTGACCGAATGACCGACGTGCACCACCGGCCCCTCTGCGGCGAACTCGTTGACCACTTCCAACAAGTCAGTTGCATAGCCCTTGAGCGACGAATACTTGTGCGGATACCAGGCCGACACATCAGAATTGCCGTTGCCCACCAAGTCGAACAGCACGACCTTGAAGCGCGCTGCGAAGTGCGGCGCCATAAAACGCCACATGTTCTGATCGCAGCCGAATCCATGAGCGAAAATCAGAGTGATCGGTCCGTCGCCTGAAATATTGACGTTGTTGCGCTGCTGGACCGACATGTCGGGCTCCAAAAATGGCCAGGTAAACGGCTGGGTATGTGCATACCGTGATAAAGATGAGAGGAGGTTATCATCGTTAAAGGCACATTAGTGGCACAAACCGCACTCTAAGGCAGGAGCGTCACGAACTGCATGCCAATGCGGAGCATTGGCACGATGAGCAGTCAGATTTACGATGAGCGCGGAGCGTGGGGCTGACAAGACGCGGGATTCACTCGCCGATGTCTTCGTTCCACAGTTCGGGCTTGCTGGCGATAAAGTCTTTCATCATGTGTGTGCACTCAGGGTTGTCCAGCACGTCGATCTGCACGCCACGCGAGCGCAGCAGTTCTTCCTCGCCCATGAAGGACTCATTCTCACCGATGATCACTTTGCGAATCCCGTAGAGCAGGATCGCACCGCTGCACATCGCACAAGGCGACAGCGTGGTGTAGAGGACCGAGTCACGGTAGACACTGGCAGGCTGGCGACCGGCATTTTCCAGCGCATCCATCTCGCCATGCTTCGTCGCACTGCCCTCTTGTACACGACGGTTGTGGCCTCGACCGATGATTTTGCCGCCGTGGACGATGACCGAGCCGATAGGGATTCCGCCTTCCTTCAGCCCGAGTTGTGCCTCATCGAATGCTGCCTGCATGAATGCGTCCATGTTCTTTGCCTCGTCTCGTCAAAATAGCTGTCAGCGTCGCAGTGCTGCCTCGGCATTGCTCAGCGCACGACTGACAAATTGTCCCAGCAGCTCCGATGATCGGGCTTTCATATCGACGCTGACCTGGGTGTTTCTCGACCTGAATCTGTTCCCCAATGAAGGCGAATCCGCGCCCTGATTGAGCGAACGCAATTCCTCGGCGTTAAAGGCATGAGCATAAGCGGCTGCCAGATTGCGGTCCCACTGCGCCTGATATTCCGGCTTGAGGCGCTGCAATTCCTTCTGTACCAGCTCCTGCGCTTCAGTCTTGCCGACAGCCTGCACGATACCGGCAAATGTGGCCGTGCGCGAGGCGACCTGATAGCCCAGCCAGGCAAGGCCTTCGCCCAGGTTTCGTTGTTCCACCAGGGCCAGCGCCATGTCGTCGGCCTCTTCGGCGCTGGCCGGATGCATCGCGTCCAGGCACAGACAGGCAAGCAATGCCAGGCAGGTCTGCCAAGTACCGCGCGAGCCCCGAGCGTGATCAGTCATGACGCCTCCCGAGCATCGATTGACCCAAACCTGAACTTATCAGCTCGGCGGGGCTTTACCACTCGGCGCGTCGCATACCGGTCATTGATGCCGCTATCAGCTACGCGCCTGGCGTCATGCAGCAGAGTGAACGTTAAAGACTGCTGCTGACCCGTTCCGCCGCATCGGCAGGCAACCAGGCTTTCCAGACGTCGGGATGTTGCTTGAGAAAGCGTGCAGCCACGACCTTGGCATCCTCATGCTTGTCACTCATTTCGCCCAAGGTCTTGTTCAGCAGGTCAATCGGAAAATCCACGCCCTTGAAGACAGTCACCAGCTCAGGGTATTGCTTGCTGAATTCTGCCGACACGCCGATCGACAGCGTTGCCGCCAGCGAAGACGTGCCGCGCGGGTTGGGGTTGCTGGCGTCGGTCAGGGTTTTCCAGGCTTCAGCGTCAAAGGCGGGCTCGTCCAGTTTGATCAGCTTGTACTTGCCCAACAGGGGCGTAGGTGACCAGTAGTAAAACAACACCGGCTTGCCGCGCCGGATGGACGATGCGACCTCGGCGTCCAGTGCTGCACCCGAGCCGGTGCGGAAGTTGACGAAGCTGTCGGCCAGGCCATAAGCCTTGAGTTTCTGGGTGTTGACGATTTCCGAGGTCCAGCCGCTCGGGCTATTCAGGAATCGGCCTTTGTCCGGCGATTCCGGGTCTTTGAAGACGTCCTTGTAGCGCGCCAGATCCGCAACAGATTTCAGGTCCGGCGCCAGCGGTTTGATGCCTTTGGCGGCGTCGCCCTTGATCACGTACTCGGGCACCCACCAGCCTTCGGTCGCGCCCTTGACGATGTTGCCCAGGCCGAGCACCTTGCCTTCCTCTTCAGCCTTGACCCACACCGGGCTGCGTCCGGTCCATTCTTCGGCGATCACCTGAATATCATTTTTCGCCAGCGCGGTTTCCAGGCTGACCGTACTGCCTGGCAGGGTATCGGTCGGGTAGCCATAGCCCTTCTCGACAATGGTACGCAGGACTTCAGTGATCAGGCTGCCGCTTTCCCAGGTCAGCGCGCCAAACTGGATAGGCTTGGTTTTTTCAGCCGCTGTCGCGGTCTGCCCCAGTAGGCCCAGCGCCAGAAGTGAACAGCCCAGTAGTCGTGTTATTGATTTCATGCTCACCTCAAATGGCGCGGAAGAAACGGGTCTGAAAGTATCGACACCAGCCTGCGCCGATTAGTTGTCACGGCTTGAGCCTCTGTATGATGCAAGGCTCCTATTTCAAGCGCAGCCGCGATGTCCGAAATCCAGTTCTACCCGCTACCTGATGAATGTCGCCCATTGCTGGGCAAGTTCTACCGCGAGCACCAGTCGTCAATGCGCGCTGCCAGCAAAGGCCAGGCATGGGTTGCAAAGCAGGCAGAAATCATCGGCGCGTTGTGCTTGACGCCTGTTGCAGAGGGGCATTGGCTGACCGGGCTGTTCGTGGCGCCGGCGCTGCGTGGACAAGCGGTGGCGCGGGGCTTGATCGAAGCGGCGTTGCAACCGTTGGGCGGGCCGGTCTGGCTGTTCTGCCATCCGGACCTGCTGGTCTTCTACCAACGCTCAGGGTTCGAGACGGCACAGCGTCTGCCACAGAACCTCGGCGAACGATTCATGCGTTACAGCCGCAGCAAGCCGCTGATCGCACTGTGCCGCGAAGCCTGACGGCTTCGCTGTGCCACACGACGATCACTCGTCGGCGTTGGGGTCCATGTCCGGAAACATCACGTCCATGAAGCCGAATTTGCTGAAATCGGTGATACGCGACGGGTAAAGCCGACCGATCAGGTGGTCGCATTCATGCTGAACGACCCGCGCGTGAAAACCATGGGCAACACGCTCGATGGGCTGCCCCTGAGGATCGAAGCCTTCGTAACGAATGCTCTGATAACGGTCCACCATGCCGCGCAATCCGGGCACTGACAGACACCCTTCCCAGCCCTCTTCCAGCGTCGGGCTCAGCGGGGTAATCAGCGGGTTGATGAGGATCGTCTGCGGGACCGCCTCGGCCTGGGGATAGCGCTCGTTGCGCTCGAAACCGAAAATCACCAGTTGCAGGTCAATGCCGATCTGCGGTGCCGCCAAGCCAACACCGCCGACGCTGTGCATGGTTTCGAACATGTCAGCAATCAGCGTATCGAGCTCGCTGCTGCCGAACATCTCTGCGGGCACCGGAGGGGCGATGCGCAACAAGCGCTCATCGCCCATCTTCAGGATTTTGTGGATCATGACTGCCTGTCTCTTGCCGACTTAAAAAGCGATCTTGCCACAGAAATCAATCAGGCTTCGTCAGCCTTCTGCAGCGGCACCGAGTGGTCGCGGCCCAGACCCGAGACATGCTGCTTGTCTGTCTCGCTGCTTTCTTCGCCGCCGTCACCGGCTTCCTTCTCGCCTGCGTCCTTGCCTTCAGCGGACATGTGCTCGATCACCGCATTCATTTCCGCCCCCAGCAACAGCACCGCCGCCGAGATGTAGAAATACAGCAGCAGCACGATGATCGCGCCGATGCTGCCGTACATGGCGTTGTAGTCGGCAAAGGTCTTGACGTAAAAACCGAAGGCCAGGGAAGCAACGATCCATACCACCACGGCCAGCACCGAACCTGGAGTGATGAAGCGAAACTCCTGTTTGACGTCAGGCATCACGTAATAGATCAGTGCCACAGCGACCATCAGCAGAATGATGATCGCGGGCCAGCGCAGGATGGTCCACAGTGTGACGATGAAGTCTTCCATGCCGATCTGCGCGGCAATCCAGTTCATGACCTGCGGCCCGAGCACCATGAAGGCGGCTGCCGCCAGCAACATGCCGGCAATGCCTACGGTGTAGAGAATCGACAGCGGCAGACGCTTCCAGATAGGACGCCCTTCGACGACGTCGTACGCAGCGTTCATGGCGCTCATCATCAGGCGCACGCCCGCTGACGCGGTCCACAGCGCGATGACGATACCGATCGACAGCAAGCCACCCTTGGACTGCTGCAACTGGTCGATGACCGGGTTGACCTGCTCGAGGGCCTGCGGCGGCAAGAGGAACTCCGATTGCAGTCGCAACCAGGAGAAAAAGTCCGGCAGGTGCAGAAAGCCGATCAGCGCGATCAGAAACAGCAGGAACGGAAACAGAGAAAACAGCATCTGGTAAGCCAGTGCCGATGCATAGGTGGACATCTCGTCATCGAGGAATTCGTTGACGGTTCTCACCAGCACCTTGCCGACTTTCAATTTACGCAAATGGGGGAAAATCATGGCGCTTCCTCTCGCTCCCTTACTGGAAAACCTTACATCCTGAAAACCGGCATGTCCTAGATGACATATCGCGCTGACGGAGCCGATACGCGAATACCGATGGCACATTGACTGGACAGGCCATGAAAGGTTTCAGTCCCGCAGAGCAGAAAGCATAACGGCCATCCGTGGATGACCGTTATCGGTAATGCATGCTCCCGGCGCCAACGCGCCGGAAACAATCGACTCAAGCCTTGTCAACGCCCTTCTTGATCGCGTCCTTGACCTTGCCTACGGCCTGCTGGCCTTCGCCTTTCAGCTCTTGTACCTTGCCTTCAGCCTGCAGCTTGTCATTGTCGGTAGCCTTGCCAACAGCCTGCTTGACGTTACCAACTGCTTCGTTGGCCATACCTTTGGCTTTATCGCTGGTGCTGCTCATCGAAAATCTCCTGGGTCTGAAGACCGCACTGGAATCGGATGTCGTACTCGACAAAAGATTGACCTGTGTGGGAGGCAAAGAGTTTCAACTATTTTCGGGGCCCTGTTGCCGCTCATCTGCCGTGCATTGGGGCAGGTTTGCGGCAGAGTTTGTGCGAGAATGCGCGCCACCGTTGTCCGGCAGGGCCGACACGCTGAACACACCGATTCACAGGAACGTTATGAAACTCGATAAAAAGCTGGCCATCGCACGCAGAAACCAGGATCTGGGTGGTGCAGTGCTGGGCGTCAACAACACGCATTTCGCCGTGCTGGACCACAAAAGAAACATCTGGTGGTTCGACCTGCCTGTCCCGCGCCTGCAAGTAGGTCAGTACGAGTGGCTGCACCTGCTGCTGCACACGCCTGAAACCGACCAGTTGCTGCATTTGAAAGTGACCACGGTCTTCATGCGCGATCACATGGAAGGCCTTGAAGTGCGCAATGCCGACAAGCGCAAGCCGACCGTCAGCCTGGAGCTGAGCGCCGACAAAGACTCTTTCCTCAAGGACATGCGCCCCAAGGGCAGCAACCTGAGTTTTGCCAGTTTCCTGCAGAAGTAGCTGTCAACGCAGCGGCAGATCAGTTGCTGCGTTCCCGTACTGTGCGGGGTGAACGTTGCGAACCGGCAACGCCCACCCCGCCCACTGCTTCACGCAAATCGACGTACCGCCAGATAGCCCGCCGTACCGGCCAGCGCCGACACAATCGTGCCCCACGCATGATCCACCAGCGCCAGCTGCGCCGGCCAGCCCTGCAAGGTGGCCCAGTTGGTCAGGTCATAGGTGCCATAGGCAATCAGCCCCAGCAGACCGCTGCACAATGTCGCATGGCTCAGTCGTTGCACTCTGAGCGCAGGCATGACGCCGAAAAACACCACCCCCGCCCCATACAGCAGATAAAACGCGATGGCAGGTCCTAATACGGGCGTATCGAGCATCAGCGGTCCGAGCCATTCACGGTAGGTCGGCCCCATCAACACGCCCAGCCACAGTCCGTCGAGGATCAGAAACGCCAGCAATGTGCCGAAGTAAGCGATCAGTATTCTTTTCATGGCGCGTCCTTGATGAAGTTCCAGGGCCGGGAAAGCCCGCTTGAGGGTATGACCGACCAAAGGTAGACATTGATCCATCCAACTTCAGGACTTTTAAAAGGTTAAGGGAGTCAGTGTTAACGAGCGTTATGGAGTTTCAAGCACATGAACACTGTTGGTCCCCTGAAAATAGATGTCTGGAGCGACTACGTCTGCCCCTTCTGCTACCTGCAACTGGCCGTTCTGGAACAGCTTCAGCAAACCTACGGTGAACGGCTCGAATTCAATTGGCATGCCTTTGAACTGCGCCCTGATCCGCTGGCACTGCTCGACCCGAGTGCCGATTATCTGCGTGAAACCTGGTCTCGCTCAGTGCTGCCGATGGCCGACAGGCGTCAGGTGACAATGAAGATGCCCAGCGTTCAGCCGCGCAGCCGCAAGGTGCTGGAAGCCGCGGCGTTTGCCAGGAACGCAGGAAGTTTTGAAGCCTTCCACAAAGAGGCTTATCGGGCTTTCTTCGAAAAGGGGCTGGATATCGGCGAGACGCACACGTTGCTCGAGCTGGCCGCCACCACCGGACTGAATCGGCAAGCGATGGAGCAGGCACTCAACGCCGGCCATTTCGAAAAGGCCGTGATGGACGACCAGCAACTGGCGCAAAAGCTTGGGCTGAGAGCCGTGCCGGTCGTGCTACTGCGACGCAGTGACGAGGCACTGGAAGACGCGCGGGTATTCAACGGCACCTTGCCGTTTGATCGCCTGAGCCAGGAAATAGACGCGCTCGCCACCTGGGCCTGAGGTGCCGCAAGCTGCGTCGATTGCAGCTCACATCGATTAACTCAAGGGCACCCAGGCTGCGATGCCGTATCAGACCAGCTCGATACGGTCGGCGTGAATCACGATCTGGCCCTGCTTGTACAGCGCACCAATGGCCTTTTTGAAGTTGCCCTTGCTGACGCCAAACAGACCGCTGATGACCTGCGGATCACTTTTATCGCTGACCGGCAACGTGCCGTCGTTCTCGCGCAGCTTGGCAAGAATCTTCGAATTCAGGCTGCTGGCGGCCTCTGCGCCGACGGGCTGCAGGCTCAGGCTGATATTGCCGTCGCTGCGGATTTCCTTGATGTAGCCTTTTTCCTGCTTGCCGGCGCGCATGAACTTGAACACTTCGTTCTTGTGAATCAGGCCCCAGTGCTTGTTGTTGATGATCGCCTTGAAGCCCATGTCGGTCGCTTCGGCGACCAGCAGATCGACTTCCTGCCCCACGCTGTAATTGGCGGGAGTTTTATCCAGGTAGCGGTCCAGACGCGCAGTGGCGGTGATGCGCCGTGTGTGCTTGTCGAGGTAGACGTGAACCACGCAGTAATCACCGGCCTGCAGCGTGCGCTTCTCTTCGGAGTACGGCAGCAACAGGTCCTTGGGCAGGCCCCAGTCGAGGAACACACCGATGCTGTTGACTTCAACCACCTTCAGGCTGGCGAACTCACCGACCTGCACCTTGGGCTTTTCAGTGGTGGCGAGCAGCTTGTCTTCGCTGTCCAGATAGACGAACACATTGAGCCAGTCTTCATCTTCCGTAGGAACGTCCTTGGGGATGTACCGATTGGGCAGAAGGATTTCTCCATCCTGCGCACCGTCCAGATACAGACCGAAGTTCGTGTGCTTGACGATTTGCAAGCTGTTGTAGCGCCCGATTAAAGCCATTTCCAGATACCCTCATTACGTGGGCGGCATTCTACCCGACTTTGAGTCCGGGTTCGCGTTGCGTGGCCGAAGGTGTCGGCACAGCCTCCACTCGTCAGTTTCCCGGGTGCTCAGCGGCCTGCCCTGATGCGCAGCGGCGCGGCCTCTCATCGAAATTTTATATCTGAAAACAGTCGGTTAGCGCTGTGTCAGACAAATCCACCAAGCCGACGAGTACAGGCTCGGCTCGGGCGATTGCCACATTCACCAAGCAATAATCAAGCGTTTCCTGTACTCTGGCTGGCCGTATTACGTTTATGAAGGTAAATGGCAGCCATGCGTATCAAAGCATCCCACTCGAAAGCCAAACCCGCCCCAGCCGTTGAAACGAGCGACTCGATCAACGCGCAGATTGCGGCTTTCCTGAAGTCCGGCGGTGAAATCCAGCAAATTGCCAAAGGCGTGAGTGGCCAGACCTTCGCACCGTCCAAGCAGATCAATCTCGGTAAAAAGTAAAACCGCGCTCTGCCTGTCGATCTCTATGCGCCTTGACGCTCAAGGCGCTAGATTGACCATCCTTCGCTGGATATTCTTCCGGTCACGCTGCTACTCTCTCCTCTGATATCACTATGACCACGAGCTGGATCACGCTCTGGACGTTATCTTCTTTGTGGAATGCTCGAATGAAGAACTGGATGCTTTTCGGTGCACTTGTCTACCTTGGCGGCTGCGCGTCGCACCACTGCGAAAACGGCCCCAACGACAGTCAGCTCACCGACAGCCCTTGCCGGGCGGAGCACCTGCTGTATCAGAACGACATGCTGCAGGCCAAACTGCTGATCAGCGAAGACAACCGCGAAAACTATGAGCTGGCCGAAGCCATGCTGCGCCGAGCCGCACTTGACGACGCGTCGGGCGAAGCCGAGTTCTATCAGGCCGTGTTGCTGATTCGCCAGCAGGCCGACCCAAAGCAGATTATCGATTTGCTGCAAACCGCTGCGAAACGCAAGCATCCCCTGGCCATCGCCCTGCTCTCCCAGCAATTGAGCGTCAGCGATCCAAAGCTTGCCGAACGTTACCAGGCTGAATACGCCCAACTGGACGTCGCCAAGAGCGGCTACCCGTCGTTCGAGCAGGCGCTGGTGGTGATTCGCGGTCTGATCATCCCCTCCGCGCGCACCACTGCGGCCAACTGACACACAACGGATCGACGAACGGTCCGCCCTCTGCTCATTTCGACGGTATGCTTGCGAGGCTCTAGCTCGCGGCATGTGTCGGCTCCTGAGCCATTTTCGATACGCCATCCCTGACCACACTCCTCGCAGATCAAGGAGTGAGCCATGCTCAGCCATCGCTTACACGTGCTGTCTTTCAGCGCCATGCTTGTTTGTCAGTCCGTCTCTGCCCAGGTTCTGGAGCGGGATCTGGGCGACTTCGACCTGAAACTCGCCACCACGCCTACGCGCAGCATGGCCCAGGGTCTGGTAACGCCCACCGGCGGCTCCGGCTCCTTTCACGGCGGCATGGACCTGACCCACGAGAGCGGTTTCTACTTCGGGCAGTGGGCGCCCAACGTGGGCCTGGCCTCAGATACCGCGATGGAGCTCGATTCCTACATGGGCTTCAAGAAGCCCTTCGATAACACCCTTGGCTACGAGCTGGGGATGATTCGTTACAGTTACCCCGACACCAGCCAGATCGACAGCCACGAGTTCTATGCCGGTCTGCGCATGCGTGACAGCCGGATCGGCGCGGCCTTCAGCAACGATGTCGGTACCCGCGACAGCACGGTATTCGTCGATCTGGGCGCCATCGAGCAACTCGGCGTCGGGGTGCGCATGCAGTACGCCAATCACCAGTTCGATACCCCGCAGTCCGCCGCCGACGGCGGGTTGATCAACGGCTTCAACGACTGGTCGCTGAACCTGTCACGCCCCTGGCTGGGCATCGACATGAACCTCATCTACAGCGGCTCCAGCCTGAGCGGCGGCGATTGCAGCGTTTACAGCGGCCACAACGCACGCTGTGACGGGACGTTTACCCTCAAAGCGGTGCGTTCATTCTTTTAAAGGCCCAAACCGGTTGAACTGCCAGACGCTACACTCCTCTACTGCACGTCAGTACGCCAAGGAGATGTCATGCAGTCTTTATTCAAAGCATTCGTCACGCTGTTGATGACCGTTGCACTGCTCGCAGGATGCAATCAGGTAGGACTGGCGTATCGCAACCTCGACGTGATCATTCCGTGGACGCTCAGCGACTACCTGGACATGAATTCGGAACAGAAAGGCTGGCTGGACGTGCGCCTCAAGCAACACTTGAGCTGGCACTGCAGCACCCAGCTGCCGGAATACCTGACCTGGCTGGACAAGCTCGAAGACATGGTCAAGACCGACCAGGTGACGTACGAAGGGCTGCAGGCTCGTACCAGCGAAGCCAAAGAGGCGATTGCCAAGATCTCGAAGGAAATCACCCCGTCTGCGGTGGAGTTGCTGTCGCGCTTTGATGACAAGCAAGTGCAGGAGATGCAGGAGTCGTTCGCCAAGGATCAGCGCAAACGCGAAAACAAATACCTCGACCAGCCACTGGAACGCCAGATCGCAGAACGTGCCGACCGTATGCAGAAACGCGTGACGCCGTGGGTCGGCAAGCTCAATCAGGCGCAGAAAGACCGCATTCAGGCCTGGTCTGCATCGCTGGGCGAACAGAACAAGGCCTGGATTGAAAACCGTACGCGTTGGCAAAACCTGTTCCTGGCCACCGTGCAGCAGCGGCAGGCCAGCGACTTTCCGCAACGCATCGCCGCACTACTGCAGGACCGCGAAACGTTCTGGACCCCTGAATACCGCAAGGCCTACGACCAGACCGAGAAAGCCGCGATATCGCTGATCGTCGACATCACCGCCCTGAGCACCCCGGAACAACGCGCCAAATTGCTGAGCCGCATCGCCGACATGCGCAAAGACTTCACCGACCTCGATTGCCTGAAGTCGCAGAAGTAGTCCGATAGCCCTCTTACCACAGCTATCGCACCCATGCTCCGGGTGGGTATGCCGTTCCGGACGCTCTGCGTCCTGCCCGGAATCGGCATGCGCGGGGTCGGCGGTTTCAGGCGATCTGGGGCTTTTTGGCGATGGTGTCGAAGAGCGCGGGGTCAAGGGGGTCGCCGGTCTGCTCATTGAGCACCTGACGCGGGTGGTCATTCCCCGGAATGCTGCTGTCGATCAACGCCAGCAGGCTCGCGCCGCGCTTTGTCAGCATGTACGTCGAGCCACCTCCGCCTTCCTCGCGAGGGCGCGGTTCGATGTAGCTGCGATTGAGCAGCGTCTCGAATTCAGTGGATGTCGAGGCGGTGCCGTTGTTCTGCACATCGTGCAACAAACGCTCGATAAGATCCCAGTTGTAAGTCATTTCTCTAAACCTCCGTCCAGCATGGAATGATCACCCATGACCTCCAGCCACGGGCATGCGACTCAAAGGGTGTGACCTGCGAGGCGTATGACGGTTCAGAGAAGCTGGCGGGCGGTGTAACGAGGCGTTGTCAGTACTTTAAAGAGGTTGATCGCTCCCGAATGCACGGGAGCGATCACGGCAATCACTCGGCAGCCGGGGCCGGGGTGCTGCGTTTTTTCAGCGGGGCCATGCCGTCCTGGCTGACCAGGTCGGACTTGGGACGGTTGACCGTCTTGCGTTTGGTTGGCCCTTTGGCCGCGACTTTCTTCTTGTCGCCCTTCGCGTCGGTCTTTTTCTTCTTGACGCCTACCGCCTTGCCGGAGGCCTTGACCTTCTTCGGCCCGCCGTAGGTGCCTTTGACTTCCTTGATAACGCGACGCTCGAAGCTCTGCTTGAGGTAGCGCTCCACGCTCGACATCAGGTTCCAGTCGCCATGACAGATCAGCGAGATCGCCAGACCGTCGCTGCCTGCGCGGCCGGTACGCCCGACGCGGTGGACGTAGTCATCGCCGCTGCGTGGCATGTCGAAGTTGATCACCATGTCCAGACCTTCGACATCAAGGCCACGAGCCGCCACATCGGTGGCAACCATGATCTTCGCACCGCCTTGCTTGAGACGGTCGATAGCCGCCTTGCGGTCCTTCTGGTCCTTGTCGCCGTGCAGCACGAACGCCTTGTATTCCAGCGCCACCAGGCGGCCATACAGACGGTCGGCCATGGCCTTGGTGTTGGTGAAGATAATGGCTTTCTGGTAAGTCTCGTTGGCCAGCAGCCAGTTGAGAACCTGCTCTTTGTGCACGTTGTGATCAGCAGTGATGATCTGGTGGCGTGTGCCGGAAGCCAGCTCGCTGACGCTGTTGACTTGCAGGTGTTGTGGATCCTTGAGCACCTTGCCGATCATTTCCCGCAGGCCAGCGCCGCCGGTGGTCGCAGAGAACAGCATGGTCTGCTCACGACCGGCACATTCACCGGCCAGACGTTCGACGTCTTCGGAGAAGCCCATGTCCAGCATGCGATCGGCTTCGTCCAGTACCAGCACTTCAACGTGTTTGAGGTCCAGATTGCCTGCGTTCAACTGCTCCAGCAGACGACCCGGCGTGCCGATCAGAATGTCCGGCACCTTGCGCAGCATGGCGGCCTGAACCTTGAAGTCCTCGCCACCGGTGATCAACCCGGCCTTGACGAAAGTGAACTGCGAAAAGCGCTCGACTTCCTTGAGCGTCTGCTGAGCCAGCTCACGGGTCGGCAGCAGGATCACCGCACGGATGTCGACGCGAACCTTGGCCGGGCCGATCAGACGGTTGAGGATCGGCAGCACAAATGCGGCGGTCTTGCCGCTACCGGTTTGCGCAGTCACCCGCAGGTCGCGCCCTTGCAGTGCGAGCGGAATGGCAGCCGCCTGCACGGGCGTAGGCTCGACAAATTTAAGCTCGGCCACAGCTTTGAGCAGGCGTTCGTGCAGGGCGAATTCGGAAAACACGGGTGCTACCTCGACGAAAAACAAAAATACAGCTGCATAGCGTAACGGTTTCGAGCGCCGGGGCCGAGTTTCTTTACCACCAAAGGCCGATTTTGTTTACCAACGGGCGAATAAAGGTCATTCGAAACGTCGCCAGACAACGCCGTCACCCCGCGCCTCGCGCCGATATTTCACCCCTCTTGCGCGCAGGAAATCGAAGGTCGTGATTTCTTTGTCTACCTTCAGATTCGGTTAAGAAACCGCTTCGATACTCCACCCTACTCGCTGACCGGGGGAGGAGCCTCGCCAATGCCTGATATCGATTCGAACATTCGTCTACCGCTGAGTTTTGGCAATACCGGGGCACCCACCCTGACCCTCTTCCGCGCCTTGGCGCATGAACAGCAGCGTGAACCTCTGGAACTGTTCGTTCAGCAACAATTTCGCAAAGCCCACGACGCCGACGTCAGGCAATTCATGCCGGAGCTTTTCGGGCTCCAGGACGGCAGCGGCGCGCTGTGTGCCGTGGCCGGTATTCGTCACGCCAGCGCCGGCACATTGTTTCTGGAGAACTATCTGGATGCGCCCATCGAACAGCAGGTCAACGCTGCGGCAGGCCGCTTGATCGAGCGCCAGGGCATCGTCGAAGTCGGCAACCTGGCGGCCAACAGCCTGGGCAGCGCTCGACTGAGCATCATCACAGTGACCTGGTTGCTGGCGATGAGCGGGTTTGAATGGGTCGCATTTACCGGCAATGCGGCCCTAGTCAACAGCTTCAATCGTCTGGGCCTGAATCCGGTCACGCTATGCGCTGCCGATCCGGCCCGTCTGGGCGAAGGGCGTCACACCTGGGGCTCGTATTACGACTCACGGCCCAGCGTGCATGTCGGCGATATCCGTGCCGGTTTTCTGCACCTGAGCAGCATGGGCATTTTCGAACGTTTTGGACTGCCACAGACACTGGAGCCTGATTGCCATGTCGCATGAACGTGAAGCCTTTTGGCTAAGACTGCAGACGCTGGCCGATGAGCAGCCCCGGGCCATCGCCCTGCAAGGCGAAGACCGGACGCTGGATTACGCCGCACTGGTCGAGGAGATTACGCAGCGCCGCGAACAATTGCGCGTCGCCAATGCGCGGATCGTGGCGCTGATGCTGGACAACAGCCCCGACGCCCTGCTCTGGGACCTGGCCGTGCTGTTCGAAGGCCTGAGCTGCGTGGCGCTGCCGCCGTTCTTCAGCCTCACCCAAAGACGGCATTGCCTGCAACGAAGCCAGGCGGACACGGTGATCACCGGGTCGCTCTTCGCCCAAGAGCTGCAGGCCTCTGATTACAGACAACACGGCGCATTCTGGCAACGCCGCGCTGCCGAGCAAGTGTACATGCCAGTGGGCACCACTAAACTGACCTTTACCTCGGGCACCACAGGCACCCCCAAGGGCGTGTGCCTGAGTGCCGACAGCATCCTCCGGGTCGCTCGCGGGCTTCATGAAGCCAGTCAGTCGGTGCGACCTGTACACCATCTGAGCCTGTTGCCGCTGGCGATCCTGCTGGAAAACATCGGCTGTTATGCAGCCCTGTATGCCGGCGCACGCATCAGCCTGCCAAGCCAGCAGGAACTGGGTATCCAGGGTGCCAGTGGCGTCGACGCCTCGCGTCTGCTGATGTTTTTGCAACAGCGCCGCCCGGACAGCATGATTCTGGTTCCGCAATTGTTGCTGCTGCTGGTGACGGCCTGCGAAGCGGGTGCGTTCGATGCGTCGATGCTGAGCTTCGCTGCAGTCGGTGGCGCGCGCGTCAGCCTTGATCTGCTGTCGCGCGCTCAAGCGGCAGGCCTGCCGGTCTTCGAGGGCTATGGCCTGTCGGAGTGCGCCTCGGTCATCACCCTCAATCGACCGGACGCCCAGCGTGCCGGCAGCGTCGGTCGCCCACTGCCGCACATCTGGCTACGCCTGGCCGATGACGGCGAAGTGCTGGTGGCCGGCAGTCCGATGCTCGGCTATCTGGGCGACACGACACCCGCACCGGCCTGGTGGCCTACCGGCGATCTGGGTGAGCTCGATGCTGACGGCTACCTGTACTTGAAAGGCCGCAAGAAACATCAGTTCGTGACCAGCTTCGGACGCAACGTCAATCCGGAATGGATCGAAGCCGAACTGACCCAGAGCCACTGTATTGCCCAGGCATTCGTGTATGGCGAGGCCCTGCCGTCCAACCACGCCCTGCTCTGGCCATCGCGCCCCGGCACCACTGACCTGCAGATCGACGAGGCCGTCAACAAGGCCAATCAGGCGCTGCCCGATTACGCCCGCGTCACGAGCTGGACCCGCCTCGACGAGCCTTTCAGCCCTGCAAACGGTTTGTCTACCGCGAATGGCCGGCCTCGCCGCGAGGCCATTCTTGAACGCTACCAAACACTTTTTACTCCCTCCAACCTGACCCAAGGTGCCTTGTCATGAGTTTTTTTCAGACCCTGCAGGATGCGACCCAGGAACAACGCGAAACCCTGTTCAATCTGCCGATCATCCGCCAGGCAATGGCCGGCCAGGTCAGCCTGGAAAGTTACCGGGCGTTTCTGACTCAGGCCTACTACCACGTGCGCCACACCGTGCCGTTGATGATGGCTTGCGGCGCGCGGCTGCCGTCGCGCATGGAATGGCTGCGCGCGGCCGTCTGTGAGTACATCGAGGACGAATACGGGCATGAAAAGTGGGTACTCAACGACCTGCGTGCCTGCGGTGGGCCGGCAGATGCCGTGGAAAACGGCCAACCCGGCGCGCCTGTCGAGCTGATGGTCGCCTACCTTTACGACCTCATCGCACGCGGCAACCCGGTGGGCCTGTTCGGCATGGTCAATGTGCTGGAAGGCACCAGCATTGCCCTGGCCACGCACGCAGCAGACAGCATGCGCAAAGGGCTCGGCCTTGGGCCAGAAGCGTTCAGCTACCTGAGTTCTCACGGCAGCCTGGACATCGGCCACATGGAAACCTTCCGCACACTGATGGACAAGGTCGATGATCCGGACGATCAACAGGCCGTGATTCATGCGTCGCGCATGGTTTACCGCCTGTACACCGACATGTTTCGCGAGTTGCCGGGCGCTGCCCTGACCGCGCACCAGGAGTCGGCTCATGCGGCTGCCTGACGCGCACGTCGTCCTTACGGGTGCCAGCGGCGGCATCGGTCTGGCCATTGCCGAAGCATTGTGCAGCCAGGGCGCCAAGGTGCTGGCAGTGTCGCGCCATGTGCATCCGCTGCGTCAGTTGCTCGAACTCTACCCGGCCAACCTGCACTGGGTCGAGGCGGACCTGTGCACGGCACAGGGTCGTCAGCAAGTGGTCCGCGCGGTCAGTGCCGTGCCTGGCGTCAACCTGCTGATCAATGCGGCGGGCACCAACCATTTCGCGATGCTCGAACAGCTGTCAGCCAGCGACATCGATTCCATGCTGACCCTCAATGTGCATGCCCCGATCCAGTTGACCAGCCTGATGCTGCCGGTGCTCAAGCAGGCCAGCGAAGCCATGGTGGTCAACGTCGGTTCTACCTACGGCTCCATCGGCCATGCCGGGTATGCCACCTACTGCGCCAGCAAGTTTGCGTTGCGAGGGTTTTCCGAAGCGCTGCGTCGCGAGCTGGCCGACACCCGGGTGGGCGTACTGTACGTCGCCCCGCGCGCCACCCGGACCAGCATGAACAGCGCTGCAGCACAGGCACTGAACGACGCGCTGAGTTCGGCAGTCGACGACCCGCAAGACGTTGCCCAAGCGGTGCTCCAAGCCATTGCAGGTAATCGCAGAGAGCTTTACCTGGGGTGGCCGGAGCGTTTTTTCGTCAGGCTCAACAGCCTGTTGCCGACCCTCGTGGACCGCGGCCTGCGCAAGCATCTCCCGTTGATCCGCCACCACAGTTCACCCATTGCGCAAGAGAAGCACATACCATGAAAAGAATCGCTTTCGTCGTCATGAGCCTGATCAGCCTGCCGCTCTGGGCTCTCGATGCACCCGACCAGCAACGTCTGGCCGGTATCCAGAAGGAATGGGCGCATATTCAGTACGGCCTGCCCGAGAAGCAGCGTGTCGACGCGTTCGAGAAGCTGGCCACGCAAGCCACGGCCTTCACTCAGGATCGTCCCGACGCAGCAGAAGCGTGGATCTGGTCGGGCATCGTCACCAGCAGTTGGGCCGGGGCACAAGGCGGCCTTGGCGCGCTGGGCAAAGCCAAACAGGCAAAGGCCGACCTGGAAAAGGCCATGACCCTGGACGCCAATGCCTTGCAGGGCTCGGCCTACACCAGCCTGGCAGCGCTGTATGACAAGGTTCCGGGTTGGCCGATAGGCTTCGGCGACTCGGCCAAGGCCGGGCAATTGCTGGAGCAAGCGTTGAAAATCAACCCTAATGGCATAGACACGCTATTTTTCTCGGCACAACATCAGTTCGATCAGGGCAACTATGCTCAAGCGCAGCAAGCCCTGAACAAGGCTTTACAGGCACCACCCCGTCCGGGCCGTGAAGAGGCCGACGCCGGGCGCAGAAAAGACATCCAGTCGCTGCTCACCAGCGTGAACAAGAAGCTCAACTGACGGAGAGACCATGCGTCTGCTGCTTATCGAAGACGACGTTGCACTGGGCGAAGGCATTCAGCAGGCACTCAGCCGGGAAGGCTACACCGTTGACTGGATCAAGGACGGCAGCAGCGCCCTGCATGCCCTGCTCAGCGAGAGCTTCGATCTGGCCATTCTCGACGTCGGCCTGCCGACGCTGAGTGGGTTTGAAGTCCTGCGTCGACTGCGTCACAGCGGCTCGACGCTGCCGGTCATGATCCTGACCGCACGCGACGCCACCGAAGACCGGATTATCGGCCTGGACAGTGGCGCTGACGATTACCTGGTCAAACCCTTCGATGTGTCCGAGCTCAAAGCCCGCTTGCGCGCCCTGCTACGCCGCAGTGCCGGGCGTGCCAAGGTGCTGATCGAACACAACGGCATCCGCCTGGACCCGAGCACGCAACAGGTCAGCTATCACGATGCCGCAGTTGCCCTGACGCCCAAGGAATACCAGCTGCTGTATGAATTGCTCTCGCCGCCAGGCAGGGTCATGACCCGCGAACGGCTGATGCAGCTGCTCTATGGCTGGAACGAAGAGGCCGAAAGCAACACCCTCGAAGTGCACATTCACCATCTGCGCAAAAAGTTTTCCAGCACCCTGATCCGTACCATTCGAGGCGTGGGTTATCTGGTGGAGGAGCGTTCTTGAAGTCGATACGCCGCCGCACACTGACCCTGATCATCGGCCTGCTGTTGAGTGGTCTTCTGGTACTGACGCTGTTCAACGTGCATGACAGCAATCACGAAATCGCGGAAATCTACGATGCCCAGTTGGCACAGAATGCGAGGCTGCTGGAAGGCGTGATGCGCATGCCCATGGAGCGCAAGGAACATGCGCAGCTCTATCAGGCCTTCAATCAGGCCCTCGCCCAGGCCGAACCACGTGTGGACGGCCACCCTTACGAGGGCAAGATCGCCTTTCAGGTCTGGGACAAGGACAACAACTCGCTGGTACACACTGCCAGCGCCCCGACCTTCACTCATCCGCCACAGAGCACCGGGTTCAGTGATTTCAACGACATGGCCGGCCATCAATGGCGAGCCTTCGTGCTCAGGGACGAGCAGCATGGTCTGCTGGTCTGGGTCGGTGAGCGCGATGACGTGCGCTCGGATCTGGTCAACCGCATTGTGCGTCACACAGTCTTGCCGAACCTGATCGGCAGTCTGGTGCTGATGATCGCCATCTGGCTGGCGATCCGCTGGGGGCTGAGGCCGCTGGCCGATTTCGCCAATACCCTGCGCGGCCGTAACGCCGGTGCTCTGCACCCGCTGCAGCTCAACGCCCTGCCTACCGAACTGGAACCCATGCAGGCCGCCCTGAACCGCCTGCTGGGACAGATCCAGGACCTGCTCAAACGCGAGCGGCGCTTCATTGCCGATGCGGCCCACGAAATGCGCACGCCTCTGGCGGTCCTGCGGGTGCACGCGCAAAACGTCCTGGAAGCGCACAACGAAGCGCAGCGGCAACAGTCGCTGGGCTACCTGATCATCGGCGTGGACCGCACCACGCGGCTGGTCAACCAGTTGCTGACCATTGCGCGCCTGGAACCCGGCCCGTCGCCAGCGGGCAAGGTGGCGGTGGATCTGGTCAGCGCTGTGCGCGACAGTCTGGTGCAATTGACCCCGTGGGTGCTGAGCAAGCATCTGGAGTTGTCCTTTGAATGCAGTGAAGCCAGCCGCGACGTAACGGTGGACTTCCCCGCGCTGGATATCGCCTTGCACAACCTGATCACCAATGCCGTCAACTTTTCACCCGAGGGCGGCCAGGTCACGGTGGAGCTGACGTTCAGTGAGCATTGCTTCCGGCTCAACGTCGACGATCAGGGCCCGGGTATCGATGAGCAGGAGCGCGAACGCTTGTTCGAGCCGTTCTACAGCCGTGGCAACGATCAAGGGGTAGGTCTGGGGCTGGCCATCGTGGAGAAAGTCGCGCTGCTGATGGGCGGCAACGTGAGCCTCGACAATCGTCCGGAGGGCGGGCTCAGGGCCAGTCTGCAGGCGCCGTTGCGCTGAGCATTGAGCAACGCGCCGAGGGACGGCCATCGAGTGCCGTCACGACACCGGCAGCAGCACATCGACCACCAGACCGCCGCCCGGCCGATTGCGCGCGGCGATCTGCCCGCCGTGCATTTCGATAGCCCGCAGGGCGATGGCCAGGCCCAGGCCAAAGCCCTGCGCGGCATTCTCCGGACCGCGCTCGAAGGGCTGGAAAATCCGTTGCAGGCACGCCTCGTCCACACCCGGCCCCTGATCGATGACATTGACCATCAGGCACAGCGGCTGGGCCTGAACGTTGGCGACCACCACCACATCCGTGCCGACCGCCGTGTGGCGAACGGCATTGCGGATCACGTTTTCGAAGGCCCGGTAGAGCAGTTCGCTGTCGACCTGTGCGACGAAAGACCCGGGAGCCTGCAGCCTGACCCGACACTGCTTCAGTCCGGCCTCGAATTCGGCATCTTCGACGATGGCCGCCAGCAGGCTGATGACATCGACCTGGTCGCGGGTCAGGCTTTCGACATCGCTCTGCATGCGCGCCAGGGTCAGCAATTCTTCGATCAGTGAGTCCATGCGCTCCGATTCGCGCTCGATGCGCTCGAGCATGTCCAGCTGGGTCGGCTCCTGGCGCAACAGGCCGATGGCGGCACTCATGCGCGTCAGCGGCGAACGCAGCTCATGGGAAATATCATGCAGCAGTTGTTGCTGGGAGTCGGCCATGACCTTGAGCTGATTGGCCATGCGGTCGCAATCCTCGGCAAGGTCGACGATTTCATCGCGCCGCCGGCCCATGTCGGGCTTCACCCGTGTGTCGAAACGGCCTCTGGCGACCTTGCCCATCGCCTCCCGCAACTTCATCAGCGGCGCCACCAGATAGCTGCTGAGAAACCAGCTGAACAGCGCACTCATGACCGTGCCGGTGATCAGCGGATTGAGGTGAGAGGGTTGATCGTCATGGTTGGGTCGCTGGGTAGAGCGGATATGCACGAGTGCGCCTTCGCGCGTTTGCACGGCGAGTTCGAAGCGAGGATTCTCCAGCGGCCCGCCCGCCAGCAGCATCCCCTGGCTGTCGTACAGGCCGACCCTGCCTTGCCCCTCCGGCTGCCAGGCATCGAGCAACGCCTGCCCTGCGGCGATGCCCGACTGCTGAAGAATACGCACCTCGTTGTCGAGCACCGTACTGAACGACGGATCGCCTCGCCCTGACTGGGTGAATATGAACAGGCCGGCACCGACCATGAAAGTCAGGCTGGTCGCCAGCCAGAACGCCAGGAACAGCTTCCAGAACAACCGGTTCGGCCTCATGGCGTGATCAACATATAGCCCAGATTGCGCACGCTCTGTATCCAGCTCTGGTTATCGTTGCGCGGACCGAGCTTGTGGCGAATGCTGCTGATGTGCACGTCGATACTGCGATCGTAGCGAGCCAGCGGCCGTCCCAGCGCGTTCATCGACAGGTTCTGCTTGCTGACCAGTTGCCCGGCATGCCGCGCCAGCTCTTCGAGCAGGCAGAACTCGTTGCCGGTCAGTTCAAGCGTCACGCCCTGCCAGCGCGCTTCACGCTTGCCTGGCCAGAGCATCAGCTCTCCGGCCTGAATCACCTCCCTGACCGTCTCGATCACCGGCACCGCACGCACCCGGCGCATGATCGCCCGCAGACGCGCCACCAGCTCACCCGGAGAGCTGGGCTTGGGCACGTAATCGTCGGCGCCCAATTCCAGACCGGAAATACGGTCGATATTGTCGCCGCGTGCGGTCAGCAGAATCACCGGCACCTGGCTTTGCGCACGGATCCGCCGCAGCACCTCAATGCCGGAGATGCGCGGCATCATGATGTCCAGCACGACGATGTCGTGACGCCCGGACAAGGCTTCAACCTCGCCCTCTTCAGCGCTGTTGGTGCAGGTCACGTCGAAGCTTTCACGGGTCAGGTACTGGCTGAGCATTTCCGTCAGTTCCCGATCATCATCGACAAGCAATACGGAAGTCATGGCAGGCCCTTGATTGGTGGTTGCCGATTATCCCGGCGCTGCTGCGGCGTGTCAGCCGGGCTCGTTGATCTTTACCTAACCTTACACGGCGTTAACCGTCCCCAACATGCCCTCCCCCTATGCTGCGCAGCCAACAGCGCCCGCCGGACCGGCCCTTTCTGGCGTGTCATCGGCAGCGCTCAAATGCCTTTGTCGCAGCTTTCTGGAAAGGGTTTGATGATTTCTTCGCGTCTGCTTCTATCGTTCTGCCTGTTAATCAGCGTCCCGCTGGCACACGCCGACACTTTTTCCATCTCGGACATCCGCGTCAACGGCCTGCAACGCGTATCAGCCGGCAGCGTATTCGCTGCGCTGCCGCTCAATGTCGGCGACCAGGCCGATGAGCAGCGCCTGGCCGACGCGTCGCGCTCACTGTTCAAGACCGGTTTCTTTCAGGACATCAACGTTGCACGCGATGGCAATGTGCTGGTGATCAATGTAGTCGAACGCCCCTCTATCGCCAGTATCGAGATTGTCGGCAACAAGGTCATCAGCACCGACGACCTGATGAAGGGGCTCAAGCAGTCGGGGCTCAGTGAAGGCGAGATATTCCAGCGCGCCACGCTGGAGGGCGTGCGCAATGAACTGCAACGCCAATATGTCTCTCAGGGCCGCTACAGTGCCTCGGTCGATACCGAGGCGCTGCCTGCACCACGTAACCGCATCGCCCTGAAAATCACCATCGACGAAGGGACGGTGGCGTCGATCCAGCACATCAACGTGGTCGGCAACACCGTGTTCTCCGATGAACAGCTGGCTGATCAGTTTCAGCTCAAAACCAGCAACTGGCTGTCGTTTTTCAAGAACGATGACAAGTACGCCCGCGAAAAACTTTCCGGCGACTTGGAGCGACTGCGCTCCTGGTACCTGGACCGCGGCTACATCAACATGGATATCAACTCGACTCAGGTGTCGCTGACGCCTGACAAGAAAGGCGTGTTCATTACCGTCAATATCACCGAAGGCGACCGGTATACGGTAGGCAGCGTCAAACTGGGCGGCGACCTGAAAGTGCCGAAGGACCAGCTCGAACAACTGATTCTGGTCAAACCGGGCCAGGTGTTTTCACGCAAGGTCATGACTGACAGCAGCAACCTGATCACCCGCCGTCTGGGCAACGATGGCTACACTTTCGCCAACGTCAACGGCTTGCCGAAAGCCAACGATGCCGATCACACCGTTGATATCAGTTTCGTGGTCGACCCCGGCAAGCGCGCCTACGCCAACCGCATCAACTTTCGCGGCAACACCAAGACCGCCGACGAAGTGCTGCGCCGTGAAATGCGCCAGATGGAAGGCGGCTGGGCCTCGACCTACCTGATCGACCAGTCGAAGGTGCGCCTGGAGCGTCTCGGTTTCTTCAAGGAAGTGAACGTCGAAACGCCAGCGGTCCCCGGCACCGACGATCAGGTCGACATCAACTACGCCGTCGAAGAACAGGCCTCGGGCAACATCACCGCCAGCGTGGGCTTTTCGCAAAGCGCCGGGCTGATACTCGGCGGCTCTATCTCGCAGAACAACATTCTCGGCACCGGCAACTTCGCCAGCCTCGGCATGACCCGCTCCGAGTACCAGACCAAGTACAACTTCGCGTTCACCAACCCGTACTTCACGCCTGACGGGGTGAGCCTGGGCTACAACGTTTTCTACAACGCGACCGACTACAGCAAGTATTACGATGACGACGACGAGGTCTCCTACTACTCGCTCAACAGCGTGGGCGCAGGGGTCAACCTCGGCTATCCGATCAGCGAAACATCGCGCCTGACCTACGGGCTGTCGATCCAGCGTGACACCCTCGACGCCGGCAGCTACAGCGCTGACGAGATCTATGACTTCATTGAGCGCGAGGGTGATGCGTTCACCAACCTCAAGGCCAGCGTCGGCTGGTCGGAATCGACCCTCAACAAGGGCGTACTGGCCACCCGCGGGCACTCGCAAAGTCTGACCCTGACCAGCACCGTGCCGGGCAGTGACCTGCAGTTCTACAAACTAGACTACAACGGCCAGACCTTCCTGCCGCTCAGCGACACCACCTCGCTGCGCCTGCATACCAAACTCGGCTACGGCAACGGTTACGGCGATACCGACGGCCTGCCTTTCTACGAAAACTATACGGCGGGCGGCCAGGCCACGGTGCGCGGCTTCAAGGACGGCACGCTGGGGCCGCGCAATACCCCGGCCACCGGCACCTACGCCAGTCAGGGGCAGATCTACTATTCCGACCGCGACACCGAAGCCCTGGGCGGCAACATCCTGATCACCGGCGGCATGGAATACCTGTTCCCGATGCCCTTCGTCAAAGACCAGAAATCCCTGCGCACCTCGCTGTTCTGGGACTTCGGCACGGTTTACGCGGACAAGTGCTACCTGACCACCACGCAGAACTGCGGCAACATCAATATCGACCAGATGGCCAGTTCGGTCGGCGTCGGCGTGACCTGGTACTCGCCGCTCGGCCCCCTGAGCTTCGACCTCGCCGTGCCGATCAAAAAGCCCGAAGACGCCGAGACCCAAGTGTTCCAGTTCTCGCTGGGTCAGACCTTTTGAGGCGGACCTTTTACAGCATGAACAAGGCGGTCTTTACCCAGCATTACCTGGCCCGGACCGCGCTTTACATCCCGTCGTTGAATACTGCCTGCACTACTCATCAGGTCAGGAGTCGTTACATGAGCCGCGAAGTCAGACAGATCACCCCCGATGTGCAGGAAATCATCCAGCACGCCTTGCGCTCGCTGCTGGGCAAAGGTTTCGTCATCGCGCTGTTCGGCAGCGAGGATGCAACCGGGGCCATGCACTACCATTTGCGTATCGACCACGACGCCACGGGGTTGGGCATCGAGCATCACGACAACGTCGAAGACGGTTTCATCGACGATATATTCATGCTCGCCACCCGCATGAAAGCCATGCTCAAGCAGCGCGAAACCCTGTCTCGCATGCATGGCGGCAGCCAGGCGACGGGTCAGGTGCGGCTGCTGACCTGGATCACCGAGGACAACAGCCAGACGGTCATGCAAACCGCCGAGGCTGCGGGGCGCGAGTGTTTGAGTGCGTTGCGCGAGCGGCGGCTGCGGGCTTGAATCATGAGCGTCGCACGGCTCAATCAATGGCCGAGACCATCAGTTCTCGCAACCACCTATGAGCCGGATCGCGGTGCAAACGCTCTGGCCACAGCATGAGCATTTCAAACCCCGGAATCGAAAGCGGCGGTTCCTGAACCACGAGCGTCGGCTGGCCGCGCACCAGCCGTTCAGGCACCACTGCAACCAGGTCGCTGCTGGTCAATGCAGACACCAGCGAGCCGAAATGCGGTGCCGACAACACGACCCGCCGACTTAAACCCAGCGCCGCCAAGGCCTGGTCGGTGCTTCCGGCAAAGCCGCCGCCGTTGGGAGACATGACCGCATGCTCCAGCTCACAGAAACGTGTCAGCGACACGGGTCGTGCAAGGTCCGGATGATCATGCCGGGCAGCAAGCACATAACGCTCATGAATCAACGACCGCTGGCGCAGCTTGGGCGGCGCCTCCTCGCGGGTGTGCAACGCCAGATCCAGCCGACCGCTTTCAAGATCCGCGGCCAGGCTGACAGGGTGCTTGTTCAACATGGCCAAGCGCGTACCCGGCGCACTGCTGCGCAACCTGCCGAGCGACGGCCATATCAATGCGATGGTCGCGTAGTCGCTGGCAGCCACACGCCAGGTGTGATCGGCCGTTGCCGGATCGAAATCCCGGCCGGGCAGCAAAGCAGACTCCAATGCTGCAAGCGCCTGCCGGAGCGGTTCACGCAGTTCTTCAGCCCGCGCGGTCGGGGTCATGCCCCGCGGTCCCGGCAACAGCAATGGATCCTCCAGCACCTGCCTCAGCCTGCCCAATTGCAGGCTGACGGTGGGCTGGGTCAGGTTCAGCCGATGCGCCGCGCGGGTGACGTTCTGCTCCGAGAGCAATGCATCCAGCGTTACCAGCAGATTGAGGTCGATACGCCGCAAGGTATTGTTCATGCACATACCAAGTGTTTGGGAGATTGATTTCCAGCATACCCGATCGAGTCTGTAGCGTTGCCTCATGACAGACAAACCGGAGCCCCTCATGAACGTACTTATTGTCTACGCCCACCCCGAACCGCGCTCGCTGAACGGGTCGTTGAAAGACTTCGCCGTCGATCATCTGCAGAACAACGGCCATCAGGTGCAGGTGTCCGACCTTTACCAGATGGGCTGGAAGGCGATCATCGACGCCAACGATGCACCCGGTCTTGAGAACAACCGCCGCTTTGACCCTGCCCTTGAGTCGCAACGCGTGTTTGCCGCCGGTATTCAGCCGCCGGACATCGAGGCCGAACAGGCCAAACTACTCTGGGCAGACGCCGTCATATTTCAGTTTCCACTCTGGTGGTTTTCGATGCCCGCGATCATGAAAGGCTGGATAGAGCGGGTGTACGCCTGTGGTTTCGCCTACGGCGTGGGCGAGCACAGCGACCAGCACTGGGGTGATCGATACGGTGAAGGAACGCTGGCAGGCAAGCGCGCCATGCTGACGGTGACCATGGGCGGTTGGGAGTCCCACTACAGCGAGCGTGGCGTAAACGGGGCGCTGAACGACGTGCTCTTTCCTATCCAGCACGGCATCCTGTTCTATCCGGGTTTCGATGTGCTCGCGCCCTTCCCCGTGTACCGGGCAGGCAAGGTGGACAGCTCAACCTTTACGCGGATTTGCGCCGACTACGGCGACCGCCTGGACACCCTGTTCACCCTTGAGCCCTTGCCCTTTCGCAGGCAAAACGACGGCGACTACGAGATCCCGGCGCTGACATTGCGAGCGGATCTTGCAACAGGCCGGCAGGGGCTGGACATTCACCTGCGCGATCAGTGACTGATAAAGAAAAGACCCTGCTTGTGCAGGGCCTTTTCATGCGTGGTGTTTTCTGGCGGACTACTTCAGGTTGTTCTTGAAAAACTCGCCCAACTTGTCGAACGGGATCAGATCGACCCGATCGTAAAGATCCACATGCCCGGCATCCGGCACGATGATCAGTTGCTTGGGCTGGCCGGCCAGTTTGTACGCTTCCTCGCTGAACTCCAGAGAGTGCGCCTTTGAACCGGCGATGAACAACATCGGGCGTGGCGAGATGGTCGCGATGTCGTTGAACGGATAGAAGTTCATGAACTTGACGTTGCTGGTCAGCGTCGGGTGAGTGGTCAACTCGGGGGACTGGCCTTCGGGCGTGAACTCGCCCCGTGGCGTGCGATAGAAATCGTAGAACTCGCGTTCGATCGGGGCGGATTTTTCAGTCAGTTTGTGTACGGTGCCGCTGGTATACGCGGTGTCGCCGCCGCTGTATTCCACGTCGCGCTGCAGTGCCGCCTGCTCAATGATCGTCTTGCGCTGCGCCAGCGTCTGCGAGTGTTTCAGGCCGTTGCGGTTGGCGGCGCCCATGTCATACATGCTCACCGTGGCAATGGCTTTCATGCGCGGGTCGATCTTCGCGGCACTGATGACAAAGCTGCCACTGCCGCAAATCCCCAGCACGCCGATTCGTTTTTTGTCCACGAAGGTCTGAGTGCCCAGGAAGTCCACTGCGGCACTGAAGTCTTCGGCGTAGAGATCGGGTGAAACGGCGTTACGCGGCTGGCCTTCGCTCCCGCCCCAGAACGACAAATCCAGCGACAAGGTCACAAACCCCTGCTCGGCCAGTTTCTGCGCGTACAGATTGGCACTTTGCTCCTTCACCGCCCCCATCGGATGGCCGACGATGATGGCCGGAGCTTTAACGTTCGGGTTCGAGCCTTTGGGTATAAACAGATTGCCCGCGACTTTCATCTTGTACTGGTTGTTGAACAGCACTTTTTGCGCAACAACCTTGTCGCTTGTGTAGAAATTATCGGCACCGTGAGACATGTCTGCTCCTGTCGCAGCGTATGAGCTTATTAAAAGCCCAAGCATCAAAAGAATATTTTTCATGGCGTGTTACCTCGTTGAGAAATTGACCCGCGTTTATCTGCCCGGCCCTGACCGGTGTTGCTTTCCTGCACAGACGCGTTGTCGCGTGCCGTCCAGGCCAGCGCGGCCGAACACGCCAGTAACACGCCACCGAATGCGAACGGGCTCCACCAACCAAGGCTGTCAAACAGCGCGCCGCCGATGCCGGCCCCGGCGGTGATCGCCAATTGAATGGTCGCCACCATCAGGCCGCCGCCCGCCTCGGCATCGTCGGGCAGCGTGCGGCTCAACCACAGCCCCCAGGCGACCGGTGCGGGCGTGGCAATCAGCCCCCAGACGGCAAGCACAATGGCGACGGACTGAGGTGAATGGCCCAGACCAGTCAGCGCCACGGCCAGCACCGCCATTAGCAGCGGAATGACGATCAGGCAGGCATACAGGCCTTTGTGCAGCAGCCTGCCGATCAGGTAGGTGCCGACCAGCCCGCTGGCCCCCAGCGCCAAAAGCATCAGGGACAACGTGTTGACGCTGACCCCGGTGATCTCTTCCAGAAACGGGCGCAGGTAGGTGAA
>Ga0308164_10000346_pt1 | contig 90598 bp, 75 predicted proteins | sample PhyTR2_FD_201031 | JGI IMG/M metagenome (GOLD analysis project Ga0308164, IMG submission 201031) | Phyllosphere microbial communities from UC Gill Tract Community Farm, Albany, California, United States - DLSLT.R2 | ecosystem: Host-associated > Plants > Phyllosphere > Unclassified | place: USA... | reverse complement strand
ACTTCCAATCCTCCTATTTAACATTTTATAGTATTTTAAACAAAAATACTATTTTTTTTGATTAAAATTTAAATTAACATAATTTACATTATCATTAATACAAGTTTATTTATCTTAACATATAAAGTCACTTTATACAAAAACAATAAAAAAGACTGGCAAAAATGCCAGTCTTTATACATATTATATAAATAAATTATTCTAAGTTTTTAAGAAGGATCCATCCGGTTTTCACTGCCGGCTGTTTACTTGCCGGATCCTGATAGGTTACCTGATACCAGTAAGATGCTGTAGGAAGGCGTTTCCCCTGGAAATATCCATCCCAGTAAGGCCTGGTTTTTCCAGCTTTGAAAACTTCTCTCCCATAGCGGTCAAAAACAAGTCCTTTAAAGTCTTTATAGCTGCTTACCCCGCTGAAATCAATAATATCATTAACGTTGTCTCCGTTAGGTGTGATCACATTCTTCATAACAAATGTAAAGTATTCCAGGAATCCTACACAGCTGGTATTTTTCACTTTTACACGGATGGATATTACTGTATTTTTTGGAACATTAGAAAATACATTGGAAGCCTGCCATGTAAATCCGTTGTCTACTGAATATTCCAGTGTGCCGTTACTTGGATTGCTGGCTGTAAGAACCATAGTTCCGTTATCGTTATATTCTACTTTTATAATCTCCGGAACTACTGCACGGATCACCTGGGTCCTGAATTCTTTGATACAAACTCCATTACTGATGATTACTATATATTCTCCCGGTGTGTCTACACTAATAGCCTGGGTAGTTTCTCCTGTGCTCCATTCATAAGTATATCCCGGTCCTGATCCGGCATCCAGAAGAATCGAATCTCCTTCACAGATCTGTCCGCCTTTCAATGAAGAAACAATGGCTGGAATAACATCAATGGTAATAGTAGCAGGCTGGAGAGATTTACATCCCTGTGCACCAATTGCATATACTGTATAAGTAGTAGTCTGAGTTGGACTTACGGTTCTCACCCCTCCTGTAGAAGAAGTATCTCCCCACTGATAAGTTACCCCACCGGATGCTGTTATTACAAGAGATTCTCCTTCGCAGATCCTCATTCTCGGTGCACTTAGTTGAGCTATTGGTGTTTCTTCTCTTTTCAACGTCAGAGTCACAATTTTACTACAGAACGCTCCATTTGAGACCACAACATAGATAACTTGTCCGTCTGTACCATTATAATTTGTCAGACCAGTAATAAAATTATTATTTTGAGCCTGCGCATCAGCCTGATTGGCATAGAAACGAAAAACCGCTCCCGGAGTTGTGCTTATCTGGGGTTTTGAATCTTCAAGATTAAAAGTACTGTTGGTTGGGGTGGCACAAAGCTTCAATGTTGCGTTCTGTGCCGCCGGTGAGGTTCCTCCAATAATGGTAATACTTGCTTTCTGACATTCTGTCCCGCCCACAAAGGTCTTTACCTCGTATACGCCTGGTGAAGTAGCAATATATACTGCACTGGTTGCATTAGGAATTACCACTCCGTTTTTATACCATTTGTAGGTCATTCCCGGAACTGTGGTCACCATTGCTTTTAAAGTCTGTGGTGTATTATCACACATATTCAATGTGTCTCCAAGAGGATTCCCGTTGCCATCCACGATCGTCATCCCGATATCAAAAGATCCTCCCTGAAGAAATACGGCAGAATCATAACCGTTATCTGAAGCATCCGCCAAAACCATTTTAAAATGATAAGTCTGGCCTGGAATTACGGTAGCAACCGCTGTCAGCGGTATGGTTCTTCCTATGAAATTAGTTTCTACATTCAATGTATTCAATCCCGCAAAGTACTGTTCATTATGAGTTTCCCCGTCACATCCTACTCCAAGCGGAATAATATTGGTAACACTTACAGGTCCGTCTCCATTGGGCAGGACTGCTAAATTTTCATAGGTAGGATCGCCTACTTTTTTAAGCAGAAGCGCAAAACTATCAGCAAAATCACCACAAGGATATCCGCTGGTATATTCTTCTGAAGCAAATAAATAATTAAATTTCACCTGATTGCTGTTCGGAACAAAATCAAACTCTAAAGCCACCACATCTTTAAGGGTCACCGGCGGATTAACAGCTGCCACGAGATCGGGATCATTTATTCCCGCTCCGGGAACAACATCGCCTAAGGTGCCCTCCAATCCGTTTCCTGCTCTTCTTGCTTTACCGGAAACAAGCACCACTCCATCGGTAAAAGGAAAATTGGTCGTTCCCTTATGGAAGTATCCCCATGCTCTTTCTGTATCTGTTGCCAGCTGATTCGGGGAAATCGTTACATTGCTCACATTGGGGGCCGCACAGACCGATCCTCCTGAGATCAGCACATTTTTCACAATCTGCTCTATGGTAAAACTTGAAGGGGCATAAGTAGGTACGTTGACGTCTATAAATGCTCCTGCCTTTTTACTCTGGGCAGTAAATTTTTCAGGCTGCAGCTTTCTGCTCGTTTTTTGAGAAAATACGGACATGGAAGCCAATAGAAACACGGTAACTAAAAAGTAATTATTCAGTCTATAATTGAACATTTTATTATTGTTTGTTCAAATGTAACAAAAATATCTATAAAAAACATTCCTTTTGAGCACTTAACCTTATTTTACCATTTACATTCATAAAAAATATATTTTATAATTACATATTCCATAAAATTAGTAGGATTTTAATTCAGGTATAGAAAAGCAAAAGACCGGCTTATGCCGGTCTGGTTATATTTTTTAATTAAGGATGCTTATTCGTCTTTTTTTAGAAGGTCTATTTCATTCTGAAGCTGGCTGATAATGTCTTTCAAAGCTTTGATCTCGTTTTTGTTGGAGCTTACGTTACTTTTCAGAATCACATTTTTAGCTCTCTCATTATGATCTTCATCATCTTCATCTTCATTGATCTCTTCAATATCTTCCTGGATGTCTTCAATGTCTTCATTGATCTCTTCAATATCCTCGCTAATCTCCTCAATATCTTCACTGATCTCCTCGATATCTTCCTGGATGTCTTCTATATCTTCCTGGATATCTTCAATTTTCTCATGGCTTTTATTAACGGACATTTGAATAAAGATAGCCAGATAAATAGCTTCCAGGGAAACTACCGTAGTAAGAATGAGAAGCATTTTATCAAACTCAACTATATGGAGCATCGGCAGAAGAAATGAAGTAATAAAAAATAAGGTATGAACAATAAGTGACGGAATAGAACCTACCCACCATGTAATACCGTTCGCTATTTTTTCTAAAACCTCTGTTTTTTCATTTTCTTTTTTCATCTTTTCCTGTTTTTTATAAGAGTTCTTTGGTGACTCCGAGACCAAATAAGGCAAAATCATATTTAGCCGGATCATCTTCATCAAATTTTCTAATTGCCAGATCAAGCTCTTCCACTGTCCTCCAGTCATTCTGTGTCCTTAAAACCAAACCAAGTTTTCTCGATACATTTCCTGTATGTACATCCAATGGAATAGATAGGTGTTTCTGATCTATATTTCCCCAAATACCAAAATCTACGCCATGTTTATCTTTCCGCACCATCCAGCGCAGGAACATAATAATCCGTTTGGAAGAAGAGTTCTTATATGGCGAGCTTATATGCTTATGGCTTCTGTGTTTTTCGGTTTCCAGAAAGCTGTTTCTGAATCTTTCAATGGCATGCTGAAAATTGGTTTCCTGATCTTTTATCATAAATAAATTTTCAAGACTTTCATTTTCTTTATAGATCTTACTGAACTGCCTGATAAAATAAGCAAAATCCTCGCCGTTAAAAGTTCGGTGTATACTTTTATCCTGAAGGATATCCAGATCTTTTTCAGAATGGTTCAATACAAAATCATAGGGAGAGTTTCCCATGATATCAAGCATTTTGTCCGCTGATCTGATGATAGACTTCCGGTTTCCCCATGAGATTGTTGCCGCCAGAAATCCAGCAATCTCTATATCCTGCTTTAAGGTAAAACGGTGTGGGATCTGGATAGGATCATCCTGAATAAAATCCGGACTGTTGTACTGATCTGCTTTTTCGTTCAAAAAGCTTTTTAATTCTTCAAAATTAAGCATGCAAAGTTTAAAATTTTACGCTTTCCAGCGCTTTGGGAAGGAAGCTGTTGGGAAAAACATTCCTGGCTTCATCCGTAAATACGGTAAGATCTCCATATCGGTTTGAAAAATGTCCTAAAATCAGTTTTCCGACCTGGGCTTTCTGGGCTATCTGTGCTGCTTCCAGTGCTGTGGAATGGCCGGTATAATCAGCCATTTCTTTAAGGTCGTGCAGAAAAGTGGACTCATGATAGAGTACAGTCACGTTTTTAATGATCGGGATTACACTTTCAAGGTAGCGGGTATCACTGCAGAAAGCGTAGGAAACCGGAGGCGCAGGATCAAGGGTCAGGATTTCATTTTTAAGAACGTAGCCATCACTTAGGACCACATCTTTTCCTGCTTTTATATTATGGTAATCGCAGGTTTCTATTTCGTTGTATTTGGCAATTTCCTGCATATTGAGATGCCTGTCTTTTGGTTTTTCTTTAAAAAGATAACCGTTACAGTATATTCTGTGATCAAGAGGAATGGTGTATACCTCTACCCTGTTGTCTTCGTAAATCTTTTCGGAATAATCTTTATCCAGCTCGTGGTAGATAACATCAAATCCACGGTGAGTTTCTGTGATCTTGAAAATGGTTTCGAGCATTTTCTTGATGCCTTTCGGGCCGTACACATGGAGAGGATTGTCTCTTCCAAGGAGACGGAATGAAGCGATAAGTCCCGGCAGACCGAAACAATGGTCGCCGTGTAAATGTGAAATAAAGATATGATTGATCTTTGAAAATCTCGCTTTTGCCTTTCTCAACTGTACCTGGGTTCCTTCTCCACAATCAATAAGAAAATGTCTTTCTTCTATTTCCAGCAATTGGGCTGTAGGCGAAGAATTGATCGTCGGAATAGCTGAATTAAAGCCTAATATCGTTAAATAAGTACTCAAATCAATAGTTTATTATAACAAAGGTACGACAGAAAATCTAAACATATATTTTAGATTCAAATTTAAATTTGAAAAGTATCAACAGTATTTCTAACCTTTCGTGGGATTTTTTATACGATTAGTCTTTGACTTTCAGAAAATCTAAGAAAAGGTCTAAAGCCTGTTTACGGTGGCTGATCTTGTTTTTATCTTCAGGGTTCATTTCTGCAAAGGTTCTGTCATATCCTTGAGGAACGAAGATAGGATCATAGCCGAAACCTTTATGTCCTTTATTTTCAGTCAAAATGTTTCCGTGGGCTCTTCCTTCAAAATACCTCGGTCCATTTTGGTCATAATAGCATAAAACGGTAATAAAATAGGCTTTCCTGTTTTCTTCTTCTTTCAGTTCACCTACAACTTTTTCTATGTTTTTAGCAAAATCATGATCTCCTGCATAGCGTGCAGAAAAAATTCCGGGTCTGCCATCCAAAGCTTCAACGACAAGGCCGCTGTCGTCACCTAAACTTGGAATTCCTGTTTTTTCAAAACAGTATTTTGCTTTGATCAGGGCATTGGCATTAAAAGAATCGCCATCTTCCACGATTTCTTCATGGATATTATAATCTGTAAGGCTTTTTACTGTAAACTCATTTCCCAGAATCTGCTGGATTTCTTCTTTTTTGTGAACGTTGTGTGTGGCAACCAATAATTCCATATCTATATTCATTTTTGCTCAATTGTTTTGTCCGTATCTGTTGTTACGGTTAATTTTATTTCTGTCTGCTTTTTTTAAATTTCAGCGTAATGTACTTTATACTTTTTCATAAAAAGATAGTAGAACAAAGAAAAAAGTACAACTCCAATGGCCAGAATAATCCATTCGGAAATTTTGAACGCATCTGCGAAACTTTCGCTTTTGGTATAAGTAACCAGCATAGAAGAACAGAGGTTATTAAACCCATGCAACAGCATTGGCAACAGCAGCGATTTCGTTTTATAATATACCAGTCCCAATACACATCCCAGCAATACGGCTCCTACAAACTGCCATGGATTCCCATGTACAAGTCCGAAGATAATGGATGCATAAAAAATGGCTCTTTTTGGATCTACTCCTTTATTGATCAATCCTTTCTGGATAATTCCTCTGAAAATTATTTCCTCAAAAATAGGTGCCATAATTACGGTCATGATGATCATAATCACGGGTTCAAAGGTCAGCTGCTCCATCAGCTGTGAAAAAAACTCATAGTATTTCCCCCAAAATGGCCCTGTAATTGGGATAAGAGAGGTGATAAATTCTGAAATAAACATCATCCCGATCATCAGGGGAAATATCAGGAGATAGGTATAAAAATTTGTTGGAGAAAAGTTGAAATTCAGTTTTTTTCCGGTAGCAGGTCTTACGATAAAAAAATCGAAAAAGGCAATAGCAGTGAGAAATCCTGCAGCATTCGTTACCATTAAAAACCAATCTTTAAGCTCAAGGTTTTCTTTAAAAGCAATTTTCCAGAAACTACCGAAAAAATGAACAACCACTGTTCCAATAAATAATCCTGCCAGTAAAACAAGACCGCCGATCCATGTGAATGTAAACCTCGGATACCTGCTATTTTCCATACTTTTCCTCTAAAAGTTTATAGAAACAAAGATAATTTTTTTGGAAGCCTTGGGCAACTAAAAAAGGAAATACTTATTTTCGCCTATCCATCCGAATCACTGTAAAAAATGAAATCTGAAAAATCTTTCCCAAGTATAGAATCTAAAATCAGCCTGTTTCCAACGTTGATGCTTCAGGGATTGCTGTACGGTGTAATGCTTATGGGGTTTGGATTTCTCATTCTTCTTCCCGCGTATGGAATCTACAAAAGAGGAATTGAAGTGATGCTTATTCCGGTATTGATCTGTTTTCCGATAGGATTTGGTATTCTTATTCCTTCTGTAAAACATTATATTATCAAAAGAAACCCTGTAGCGAGCAAAATCATTATTAATGAAACGGGACTTCTTTACTGTAATTCAAAAGGGGAAATTGCAAGTAAAATCCTTTATTCCGATCTTGTTGCTTCAGGCAAAGAGTTTGATGTTTTATCAGTTCTTCCACCGAGCAGCGGAGTTATGCCAATGCTTGAGGTTTTTACGGCATCAGAAAAAGAAGGCAGAGCAGCTTTACGGATTGAAATGAATCTTCCTCTGCATGTAGTCAGCGACCGTCTTACTTTATATGCTCATTTCCTTCAGGGAATCAGTATTTTCCGACCGGATCTGAAGATTGCCCCTCAGGTTTTTCAGAATTATTTTATTGATCCAAAAACATGGAAAGTAAACCGGAAAAGTGCCGGGTATCTATTTTTAATTCTTGTATCGGGTGTGCTACTTATCTGTGGACTTATATTATGGATAGTGATGACTTTTGCTTAAAATAATGGGGATGAAAGAGAAGTTTAACGTTGTGGAATCTGAAATTAACTGGCCTCTAACTTATTTAGGTGTCAGTCTGATATGGCTGGTAACAGTTTCAGTATTGGTAACGGCATTTTTTCTTTTTTATGAAATTCTTGACTACGGTTTTGCAGACTATCTGAATGATAAACCATCAGACTTCTTTATTCTTCTTTTTGCAGGGGTTTCGCTTATTGTATGCTGTACTTTTTTAATTTTTCTGATGCTCAATTATAAAAAGAAGTATTTCCGTAAAACGATCATTAATGAGAAAGGAGCATCTGTTTACAATATAAAAAATGAAATCGTTGCCCAGACATTATATGCTCAACTCTGTCATTCTAATGATGTCTATTTTCCGGACATCAGCCATACCATTCATAATCAGCCTAATTTCAGGATCGTTTTGAGGGTCTTTAAAAAAGATGAAAATAATACGGTTACGGAACAAAGTGTTGATTTTAATTACAGCTATTTGAGCATTAAAAATAAACGTGAGCTGTACCGTCATTTTCTGATTGGCATCCAAACTTTCCGCCCTGAACTTAAAATAGGACAGCGTACGATGGAAAACTATCATCTGAAATCTTAAGTACAGCAAAAAATATCCGGCTAACTGGGTTCAGATCAAATAAAGCTGTTTATTTTCACCCTCAATCACTTCTTTACTGCAGGCTACAGCCTTGCCTCTTTTATATTAAACCAAACTATCATCTATTTATTCCTTCAATAAATTTGAAACCTCATAAAAAATCCCGATTTTTGCAACTTCAAAATACACTATGTCAGACTTAATCAAAGAAATACAAAAAAGAAAGACTTTCGGGATCATTTCCCACCCGGATGCCGGAAAAACCACCCTTACGGAAAAATTACTTCTTTTCGGGGGCGCTATCCAGGAAGCCGGTGCAGTAAAGTCGAACAAAATAAAGAAAGGAGCTACCTCCGACTTTATGGAAATCGAAAGACAGAGAGGGATCTCTGTAGCGACTTCCGTATTGGCTTTTGAATATAAAGACCACAAAATCAACATCCTGGATACTCCAGGTCACAAAGATTTTGCTGAAGACACTTACCGAACTTTAACTGCTGTAGACTCCGTGATCGTTGTGATCGACGTTGCAAAAGGAGTTGAGGAACAGACTGAAAAACTGGTGAAGGTCTGCAGAATGAGAAATATCCCAATGCTTGTTTTCATTAATAAGCTTGACCGTGAAGGTAAGGATGCTTTCGACCTGTTGGATGAAGTGGAACAGAAATTGGGATTAAGAGTTGTTCCGTTATCTATTCCAATCGGTATGGGAAGTGACTTTCAGGGTATTTATAATATCTGGGAAAACAATATTCAGCTGTTCCTTGAAGAAAAGAAACAGAAGGTGGGTGAAACTATTAAGTTTGATGACATCAATGATCCTTCCATAGATGAGGTGATCGGTGAAAAGGCTGCCCAGAGTCTTAGGGATGAGCTTGAACTTGTACAGTCTGTGTATCCTGAATTCAGCCGTGAGGAGTATATGAATGGAGATTTGCAGCCTGTTTTCTTTGGATCGGCTTTAAATAATTTTGGGGTACGTGAGCTGCTGGATGCATTTATTGAAATTGCACCAATGCCTCAGCCTAAAGAAAGCGATACCCGTCTTGTAAAACCTGAGGAAAATAATTTTACAGGTTTTGTTTTCAAGATTCACGCTAATATGGATCCTAAACACAGAGACCGACTTGCCTTTGTAAAAATTGTTTCGGGAACATTCAAAAGAAATGAAAATTACCTGTTGGTAAGAGAAAACAAAAAGATGAAATTCTCTTCTCCGAATGCTTTCTTTGCCGATAAAAAGGAGGTTGTAGACGAGAGTTTCCCGGGAGATATTGTAGGTCTTCACGATACGGGAAGTTTCAGAATCGGAGATACATTAACGGGTGGTGAGAAATTAAGCTTTAAAGGTGTTCCTAGTTTCTCTCCGGAACATTTCCGTTATATTAACAACAACGACCCGCTTAAAGCCAAGCAATTGGCCAAAGGTATTGATCAGCTGATGGATGAAGGGGTTGCCCAGTTATTTACCCTGGAAATGAACAACAGAAAGATCATCGGTACTGTGGGAGCACTTCAGTATGAGGTTATTCAGTATCGTCTGGAGCATGAATATGGTGCAAAATGTACATATGAGCCACTTTCTATGCATAAGGCATGTTGGGTGGAGGCTGACGAAAAATCTGAGGAGTTTAAAGAATTTGCAAGATTGAAACAGCGTTTCCTTGCAAGAGACAAATATAATCAGCTGGTATTCCTGGCAGATTCTTCATTCACTATTCATATGACTCAGGAGAAGTTCCCGAATGTGAAACTGCATTTCATCAGTGAATTTCAACAAGATTAAATTAATAAAAATAAAAAACCGTTCAGATGAACGGTTTTTTTATGGAATCTATTTGGATGATTTACCTTGGTATCATCATTAATTTCTTAACAATTTTCTCTCCGTCTACCGTAACATGGATCATATAGGATTCGGTAGGCAAATGTTTTAAGTTAATCTGTTCAACAAGTTGATCAAATATATATTTGGTCTTTTTAGGAACAATCAGCTTTCCATCCATTGAAAATAATTCATAAGTAACCACGTAAGGACGAAGTGGTACTTGTCTAGGGAAATCTGCTTTGATATACACATACCCATCATTGGAAGGCACAGGATATATCATTAGCCCCTGGTATATTCTTGTAGGTATTACCGGATCTCTTGGATTTGGTGGTGGGTTTACTACCACTGATGAATTAATTGTAAAGTTCTGTAAATTGACATTAAAGAATATATTATTAACAGCTTTCACCATAATTCTGGCATTATTGGAAATTGTACCAAGACCGCCTGGAACAGTATAATTATAAGAACCGGTATTAGGAGTGCTTGCCACCAAAACAGTTGAGAACGTGATACCGCCGTCTTTTGACAAAAGAATTGTTACATTAGGTGTGCTTACAGGAGCAGCTGTTGTATTGGCAACACTCCATGTAATTGGGTATGACTGACCTTCAGTCCAGACAACCCCTGCAGTATTTTGTGAAGTTACTGTAAACGGACCTGCAGCTGCATTCACTGTAACTGTCATATCATCAGAATTGTTTCCAGCGCCTCCTGCTCTATTGTCACGAGTTGTAAACCTGAAGTCATAGGTTCTGGCAACATTTGATAAAGCTTCTACAGGAATTGCCGAGCCTTGAGTGGTGGTTGCTCCAGCTAATACTGAAGTCATTGTTGGAAAATATCTAATAGGAGTAGTTTGTGGGGTCCAAGATCTGAAAGTAGGACCAGAAGCTTTTGTTGCAGTTGCCGCAGAATTTGCTCCGGTTTGTCCGGCAACAGCTTTATCCATTTGCTCCCAAATATAGGTTAGAGCATCTCCATCTCCGTCAGTGCCCGTTCCTGTAAGCATAAATGGAGTGCCCTTCGGAATGGTATAATCTAATCCTGCATTGGCTGTAGGGATAGTATTTCCGGTATTTGTAATTACCGGACAGGTTTTTGTTTTAATATTATTGGTAATCTGCTGAATACTTATAGCATGAAAAAATGGATCTGAATGTTGTTGCACGTCCTGGTTGGTAATCCCTGCATACCCCATAATCGTAGATCCTGAACCGGGCTCCATATTTACCCCTGCTGATTCAATATTATGAGAAAATGTATGATTCCCTCCAAACTGATGCCCCATTTCATGGGCAACATAATCAATATCAAAACTATCACCAGATGGAATAGCATTTGCCGGGGAAGTATATCCACTTCCCTTTGATCCATTTGTACAAACGCAACCAATACAACCGGCATTTCCACCACCACCAGTTGCTCCAAATAAATGGCCGATATCGTAGTTTGCTTCTCCAATCGTCGCAGTTAAAGTATTCTGTAGCTGAGCATTCCAGCTATTCATTTGGGCTGAAGGAGAATAAGGGTCTGTAGCTGCGTTAGTATAAATTACAGCATTATTGTTTGCAATAATGATCATTCTTGCGGAGAAATCTTTTTCAAAAACCCCATTTACACGAGTCATTGTATTGTTCATTGCTGCCAATGCACCCGCTATTGTTCCTCCGAAATAGGTTGTATATTCACCTGTACAAGATAAGGCTAATCTGAAAGTTCTTAATTTTCCATCATCAGCATTTGGTCTTGCGACAAGATTAGAATTATCCAGACCTTTCTGAGCAACATCCAGCACAGTACATTCAAACTTATCTAAACTCTCTTTTTTATCTGATTTTTTATAAACAACATAAGTTGAAAGGTCTTTTGTATATGGCTCGATAAAAACCGCTGATTTGTTTCCATAAATCTCCATTGAAGATAATCCCAATGGTGAAATACTGAAATAAATAGTAGAACTAGGGTCATCTTCACCTACACCAACGTAAGATTTAATATTCGGATATTTTGCGGCTAATTCTGGATCGAAATTTGAGTTTTCTCTTACTTTGAAACTTTCAAGGTTGCCATTAGAATTTGGGAAAGAAACAATAACATCAGATTTTCCTTTAACAGCAAATCTTTTGGGTGCTTTCGCTAAAACATTCTTTAAATTATCAAAATCAAGATTATAAATTTTGGGGTGAAGAATGCTGGTCTTATTTTCAAAAATTTCCGAAGTATTTTTTTGAGACACTTCCTTCCAGAGCCGGCTTGTTTGTGCTAAAAAGACATTGGAAATAAGAAATATCCCCATCAAAAATAATTGTTTTTTCATATAGTTTTTTCTTTATTTAATATTAAGAGGTATAAAATTACTTTTCTTTTTTTAAACTTATTATTACTGTACTTATCTTTTTAATTTAATAATAATCTCATCATCAACAAATGTTGATGACCTTACTATTAAAAATAAGAACAAAAATACACTCCTTTCATTATAAAAATCTTAAAAAGCAAAGGTAAATATTATTATATTTCTAATGAATATTTTCTTTTAACATTTTTAACATTTAACTGTTTTTTTTGTAAAACTCTTATCCTAAATTTACAATTAATTGATTTTCAATACAATAATAATTTACCAAAATCATACATTTCTTTTACAAGCATTACAAGAACTTCCCCTCTAATTTTACTTCATCAAAAATTAATCTTATGAAAAAGTTTATATTACTTGCAGCGCTATCAAGCACTTTTATTATGTGCAAAAAAGGGGGAAAAGCAGAATCCACAATTGAAGAAACTGTACATGCTGCGGACAGTGCAGCTACCTCTGTTTCTGAAACCGTAAATTCCCTCAGTAATACCGCTGATAAGGTTTTCGATTCTGCTAATATCAAAATACGGGATCTGGAAGGAACTACAGGCGAAATAAAGGAGAAGATAGAAAATACATCGAAAATTGTAGATTCACTGACGGATAAAATTGCTTCTACGAAGTTAGAATCCAAAATTGAGAAAAAAGATTCTGCAGAGAAAAAAAGTGAAAAAATTGTGGTGAATGTTCCGGCTCCAAAAGTAATCAAGGAAACGAAGATTATCTACAAGGATAAACCCAAGAATGATAGTTACGAGCTTAAAAACAGAATGGTAAAAACAGGATTGCTTTCTTTAAAAGCCGGCAATGCGGAAACGGTAAAAGAGCTCATAAAAGAAGAAACCGTGAAAAACAGCGGTTATGTAAAAAGCGAAGAACTTTCCTATATCAGCGCAGCAGCAGCAGCAGACAGAACATCTTCATACACCGAAAATAACCAGAAAGTATATTATATGGACATCAAGGTTCCAATCCGGAATTTCGACAGCTTAATGAATGATCTGAGTAACATTGGTGACATAGAAAGTAAAAGCATCCAGGTTTCCGGAAACAGCTACGCAGATAATACGATATGCAGCATCACAGTAACGCTTATTGACCAATCAGATGATGTGAAAGAGCCTAAAACTTTCGGTGAAAAATCACTGGCAGCTATTTCATCAGGTTGGGGCGTAATTACTTCTATCTTTCTTTTCCTTCTTCCGTTATGGCCTTTATTCCTGATTGCAGGGGCAATATATTATTTTTACAAAAAGAGGAATAAAAAAGCGAATGACAACAGTCCTGATTAAAAACAGAATATAAAACGACGGATTTTTAATATTTTTTTAAGGTAATTTAGATCACTGTTGGCAGTCTTCTTTTTATATTTAGCTATCGGATATCTAAAACTATTTGAGTGTCTGAAATTTAAAAATCAACGGATATTTTCAGTTTTGAATATCGTTTAATCAGGAATATTACACGTTTGGATATAATTTGTCAAAAGTCAATATATTATAAAGTGGTTTGTAAATGAAAGGCTCCCAAATTGGGAGCCTTTCTCTATTTCATATTCACTACTTTGTCTACTATAAATTTTGTGTTTCCTCTCCACGGAAGCGCTCCGTTGTATTCTTTGTAATGAAGGTCAAAAACTTTACCGCTGTTGGTTTCCAACTGTTTAAAAATCTCAGGGTCTTCTACAGAAAATTCAAACTCATAGCTTGTTATAGTTCCGGTCTTTCCTTTCCCAAAACCTTCCTGGATTATTTTTCCTTCATAGGTTTTGAAAACATAGCCTTTTTTGATGGCGTAATTGAGATAGCCGGACTTCACGCCCTCTCCAAAAACGAAAAAGTACTTATACCATACCAATACGCTTAACAAGAGAAGAACTACTCCCAGACTGATCCACAAAGTTTTTTTCATAAGTAGTGTGTTTTATATTAATTTATTTTGCGATGCTTCTTGAGATCACAATTTTCTGAATCTCGGAAGTACCTTCATAAATCTGAGTGATCTTAGCATCTCTCATCATTCTTTCTACGTGATATTCTTTTACGTATCCGTAACCTCCGTGGATCTGTACCGCTTCAATAGTAGTATCCATTGCCACCTGAGAAGCATATAATTTGGCCATTGCACCGCTTTCAGAGATATCTTTTCCTGCATCTTTTTCAACAGCAGCCTTGAAGCATAACATTCTTGCAGCAGTGATCTGAGTCGCCATATCTGCTAATTTAAATGCGATAGCCTGGTGGTTAATGATCTCTGTTTTGAAAGCTTTTCTTGTTTTAGCATATTTTAAAGCTAATTCGTACGCTCCAGAAGCAATACCTAAAGCCTGAGAAGCAATCCCTATTCTTCCTCCATTCAATACGGCCATTGCAAAATTGAATCCGAAACCGTCTTCTCCGATTCTGTTTTCCTTCGGTACTTTTACATTATTGAAGATCAAAGAGTGTGTATCACTTCCTCTGATTCCTAATTTGTCTTCTTTCACCCCGATCTCAAAGCCTTCCCATCCTCTTTCTACAATGAAAGCGTTAATTCCTTTATGTTTTTTCTCAGGATCTGTCTGTGCGATTACGATATAGTAAGAAGCAGTTCCACCGTTCGTGATCCAGTTTTTGATCCCGTTTAAAAGATAATAATCTCCTTTATCTTCTGCTGTTGTTTTCTGAGAAGTAGCATCAGAACCTGCTTCAGGCTCAGATAATGCAAAAGCCCCGATTACTTTTCCACTTGCAAGAGGCGTAAGGTATTTCACTTTTTGCTCTTCGGATGCAAATTTTTCAAGACCTGCGCATACCAATGAATTGTTTACGGACATTACAACAGCTGCAGAAGCATCTATTTTTGCGATCTCTTCCATTGCCAGAACGTAAGAAACGCTATCCATCCCAGCACCACCGTACTGAGGATCCACCATCATTCCCAAAAGTCCCATTTCACCCATTTTCTTCACCTGCTCAGTAGGGAACTTCTGCTCGCGGTCTCTCTCGATAACTTCGGGCAATAGTTCGTTTTGTGCAAAATCTCTTGCGGCCTGCTGAATCATCAGCTGTTCTTCCGATAAATTAAAGTCCATAAAAAATAATAATTAGATAGCCGTAAATTTACACTTTTTAACGAAATCTGAAAATAGAATTAGAAGTTAGAGACGAGAAGCTAAAAGTTAGGGGTGGGCGTTTCAAAATTTTGAAAGAAAAATACCCAAAATACTCGGATATTATGGCAGGCATTCAATTAATTTCCAATTAGACATTTCAGATTACTACAATTAAAAAAAATGCTTATATTTAAAATTGTTTAAAAATTGTTTAAAAAATCATGACGATCAAAAGATTATTCGATATTCCACACTACGCTTTAGAAAAATTTCCTAAAACGGATATGTTTGTGACCAAATATCAGGGCGAATGGAAAAAAACTTCAACGTTAGAGTTTATCAATCAGGGAAATAAAATATCCAGAGGACTTTTGAAACTGGGTATAAAGCCCGGAGATAAGATTGCTCTGATCACCACCAATTCACGCACAGAATGGGCGGTGATGGATTTTGGACTATCTCAGATCGGTGTAGTTTCCGTACCTGTATATCCGAGTATTTCTGCTGAAGATTATGAATTCATCTTTAATAACGCTGAAATACAGTATTGCTTTGTCTCTGATAAAGAACTTCTGACGAAAGTGATGAAGGTAAAACATAATATTCCCTCTTTACAGGGTGTTTTTACTTTTGATGTGATAAGCGGTGCCGCTAACTGGAGAGAAATTCTGGATCTTGGAGAAGATGATTCTACCCAAATCGAAGTGGAAGATCTTTCCAATGCCATCAATTCCGAGGATCTGGCTACGATTATTTATACTTCCGGAACTACGGGAAGGCCCAAAGGTGTTATGCTTACCCATCATAATATCGTTTCCAATGTGCTAGGCTCTCTTCCTAGAATTCCTAAGAAAAAAAGCCTCGATTATAAAGATTCCAGAGCATTGAGCTTCCTTCCGATCTGTCATATTTTCGAAAGAATGCTTTTCTATCTGTACCAGTACAATGGTTTTTCCATCTATTTTGCTGAAAGCATCGATAAAATGGGGGAAAACATCAAAGAAGTAAAGCCTCACTATATGACTGTGGTCCCAAGACTGGTAGAAAAAGTATATGATAAAATCTACAATACAGGTTCTTCTGCGGGAGGCCTGAAATCTAAAATATTCTTCTGGGCATTAAACCTGATCAGCAAAAAGAAAACGATCTCAAAACCATCCGGACTGCAGGAAATCATTGCCGATAAGCTGGTGTTTTCCAAGTGGAGAGAAGGTATGGGAGGCGAAATCATTACATTGGTTTCCGGCTCTGCTGCTTTGTCCACAAGGCTGAATATGATGTTTCAGAATGCCGGAATTCCTATTTTGGAAGGCTATGGACTGACAGAAACGTCGCCGGTAATTGCTGTTAACAGTTTTGAGAAAATGAAGGTTGGAACCGTTGGGGTACCATTGGATAACTTGCAGGTGAAGATCCAGGAAGACGGCGAAATTACAGTAAAAGGACCTTCTATTTTCAAAGGTTATTTCAAAGCTGAAGAAATGACCAGAGAAGCTTTTACTGATGACGGATATTTTAAAACAGGAGATATCGGGCATATTGACAGTGACGGATTTTTGCAGATTACGGATCGTAAAAAAGAAATGTTTAAAACCTCAGGTGGAAAATATATCGCACCACAAACCATTGAAAATCTGGCTAAAGCATCCAAGTTCATTGAACAGATCATGGTGGTAGGAGACGGTGAAAAAATGCCATGTGCTCTGGTACAGCCTGATTTTGAATTCGTAAAAAGCTGGGCAATGAGAAACAATATAAATATTGGATCTACACCAGCAGAAATTGCAAAAAGTCCGGAGTTAAAGGAAAGAATTGAAAAAGAAATGGAGGGCATCAATGAGCATCTAGGAAATTGGGAAAAAATCAAAAGGATTGAACTAACACCTGAAGTATGGGCGATTGATACGGGGCTTCTAACGCCTACCTTAAAGCTTAAAAGAAAGGCAATCAAAGAGAAATTTATAGATTTGTACAATAAAATGTACGAGCATCACGATTAAAATACATGAGCTGTTTCAGAAATGAGACAGCTTTTTTTATGGCTTTATGGATTAAAATTTCGTAAACGATCAATTATATATAACAAAAGGGTTTAGTCTGTTTAATTGAAAGATAGAATTAAAAACCTCAGCTAAAACTTATCTGTATGCTAAACAAAAAAAGTGCTTCATTTCTGAAGCACTTTTCTTATAATATTGGAATTGTAATTAAAATTTAATTACAGATTTCATTCTGTCATTTTCTTCCATTACCAATTCATCATCCACAAGGATTTTTCCTGAATGTTCATCGATAATGATTTTCTTTCTCTGAGCAATCTCCATCTGCTTCTGAGGAGGAATTGTGAAGAATGAACCTTTCGGAGCTCCTCTTTCTAATCCTACAACAGCAAGTCCGTTGATAGAGCTTTTTCTGATTCTGTTATAAGAAGCCAGTAATCTTTCGTCAATCTTACCTGCATACTCTTTAGACTGCTCTATTAAATATTCTTCTTCTTTTTGAGTTTCAGAAACAAGACCATCCAATTCTTCTTTTTTGAATTTTAAATGGTTCTTCAGATCACTGATTTTTTCGTTAAGTTCACTTAAAGTTTCATTTTTGTGAGCAATTTTAACTCCGAATTCTTTAATTCTTTTATCAGCAAGCTGAATTTCCAGATCCTGGAATTCCATTTCTTTTCCTAATGCTTCAAACTCTTTATTGTTTCTTACATTATCCTGCTGAGATTTGTATTTTTCAATTAAAGTTTTTGCATGGTTAATCACTTCCTGCTTTGTTTTGATCTGATCTTCCTGCTCTTTGATATCTGCATGAAATTTTTCAGCTCTTTTTTCAAGACCTTCGATCTCAATTTCAAGATCTTCAACTTCAATTGGCAATTCTCCTCTGGTATTTCGGATTTCATCCAATCTTGAATCAATGATCTGTAAATCGTATAAAGCTCTTAATTTTTCTTCAACTGAAATATCGTTGGTTTTTGCCATATCTTAAATGAAATAATTTACTGGGTTGGTTTTCTCAATAGATTTTGAAATTGCAAATGTACTAAATTTTTGTGACAAAATTTCAAATAATTGTTGAGTTACAAATTGTTCAGATTCATAATGGCCTATGTCACAGATCAGCATTTTAGATTCTGCCATAAAATAATCGTGGTATTTTATATCTCCCGTGAGGTAGGCATCACATTTCTGAGCTAAAGCAGATTTGATTCCGCTGGCTCCGGATCCTCCAAGAACTGCTACTCTTTTGATTTTCTTATGAATAAAATCAGAATGCTTAATTACTTCAATACCAAATTTTTGCTTCACTAATCTTAAAAAATCTTTTTCATCCATTTCTTCTTCAAACTCTCCATACATTCCCAGTCCTGAATGTTGGTTGTCATTATCCAGATTATAAACCTGATGGGCCACTTCTTCATAAGGATGAGCAGTTTTCATTGCTGAAATGATCCGGCCCTGTTTATAATCTTCAAAAATAACAGAAATCATATCTTCATCAGCATTTTCACGGATATTCTGTTGGCCCGAAAAAGGGTTTGAGCCTTCTACCGGTCTGAATGTTCCTTTCCCGTTGAGGGTGAAACTGCATTCGTCATAAAAACCTATATTTCCTGCTCCTGCAGAAAAAAGAGCTTCTTTCACCTGCTCGGAATGATCTTTCGGAACAAAAACTGTCAGCTGTTTTAAATTATTTTTCCTAGGCTGAAGAATTTTCATGTTTTTTAATCCCAACTGGCTGCAGATACCATGGTTCACGCCAAAGAAATCATTATCAAAGGCTGTATGGATGGCATAAATGGCTACTTTATTTTCTATTGCTCTCAAGACTGCTTTTTCAACATAATTTTTTCCGGTAAGAGATTTTAATCCCGAAAAGATAATGGGATGAAAACATACGATAAGATTGCAGTTTTTTTGTATAGCCTCATTTACAACATTCTCCAGCGCATCATGGCAGACGAGTATCCCGCTAACGTTACGGTCGGGAACTCCGCAAAGCAGTCCTACATTATCAAAATCTTCTGCCTGCTGCAGGGGAATACGGGTTTCTATTTTTGAAATTACTTCGCTTATTGTCATTTTATTCTGTATGTTTGCTACGAAAATAACGATAATTTGTTAATTTTAAAAAACATTAAAAATGGAAAGAGAACATAATCTTGTTCCTGAAGACAAGCTTTGGAAAAGATTTCTGTACAGGGTCATCTACCGTGCCGACACCAGACTCGGAAAGCTATTTGATATTACCCTGTTATCTCTGATTCTTATAAGTACCGCCATTATTATGATGGAAAGTGTACCTCAACTTGACAAAAGGTTCCATTATACATTTCTAATACTGGAATGGATTATTTCTATTTTTTTTACAGTTGAATACTGGATGCGTATCAGTGTTTTAAAGAATAAGAAGAGCTATATTTTCAGTTTTTTCGGGATTATAGATTTTCTGGCGCTTGTTCCGTTTTATCTGAGCTTTTTCTTCCCTGTGACGAAATATTTTTTGATCTTCAGGATGCTGAGAATGCTGAGAATCTTCAGAATCTTCAATCTGTTGGATTTTATGAATGATGGGTACCTCATTGTCCGTGCTTTAAAGAACAGCTCGAGAAAAATTTATATTTTCCTATTGTTTCTCATCATTTTTTCTGTAATCGTAGGCTCGCTGATGTTTATGGTGGAAGGGGGAAGGCCAGGTTTTGAAACGATTCCACAGGCTATTTACTGGGCAGTTGTTACCGTGACAACTGTTGGATACGGCGATGTATCCCCTATTACTCCGATGGGTAAATTTTTTGCCGTTATTCTTATGCTTGCAGGTTATTCTATTATTGCTGTTCCCACAGGAATTGTAACAGCAGAAATGCGGAATAAGAGACAGAATCTGGAAAAGATCTGTGACCAGTGCGGGAATGAGGATATTGATGATGATGCAAGGTATTGCAAGCAGTGTGGCAAGAAATTAGCTTAGTATCTGATATTAATATTAATCTATTAACCAAATACCACAAGATCATGGAACCAACCAAGAAAAACAAGCCGAATAATTTAGTAAAAATACTCTTTGCCTTAATTATCCTGATGATCATTATTTATTTTATACTCGTAATGTTTTTCCCTACAGTATTCGAACATATGAGTACGGGAGATATACAACCGGTACCCAATAAATGATGAATGAATAAATAAAGAACAGTGAATAATATAGAAAAAGACGGCATATGCCGTCTTTTTTTATCAATGGAATTATACTAATTATTTTTTAATCGCTTTAATACTCTGCTTGGAACCGTCTTTCATATTTAAAGTAATAAAATAAAGTCCTTGTTTCAGATCTCCTAAATGCAGCGCTGAAGACGGCTGATCAATAGTTTTCACCAATCTTCCGGAAACATCAGAAACTGATACAGATTTTACGCGGTCTGCATTTGAAATATTCAGCACATCAGTAAAAGGATTTGGATAGGCCTTAATATTTTTTTTGTCTTTGGAAGCTTCCGATGTTGCGAGTGTTGCAGATTCTACTTTAAAATTATCAATAAAGAATTCGTAATCTTCAGAATCATTTACAGATCCGTCGGAAGCATAAAATGCAAAAACTGTATTTGCTCCCGTATAAGAGGTTAAATTATAGGAATAAGGCGTTGAGGTGTTGGATGGTGCATTGGCTGCATCCCATGTCTGCAGAACCGTCCATGTAGCTCCCCCATCACCGGATACTAAGAACTGGACTACATCATCAGATCCCATAGCGGAAGAATTGGTTCCGAAAAATTCTGTCACCCCGTAATCAAAACTCACCTTATATCCTCCGGCCGAAAGATCAAAAGGAACGGTCTTAAGCCACCCTGCATTACCATCAGAAAATAGACTTACTACTGCGGAATCATCACCTGCATTCAGGAAATCTCCCTGATACCACAATTCGTCTGTATCTGTAGGCCCTGTAGTGGCATCTCCACCGGAAGCCTGTTCCCAGCAATCTCCAGGGAATGTAGAGAAATCATTGGTATAAGCGGTTGTAGGCACTATAACAGCACAGTCAGTTGTAAATGTTGTTCCCACAGACCATCCACTTCTGTCTGCAGCACTGCATACGGATCTTATCCATACGTAATAAGTAGTGGCAGGCGTTAAAGTATTTAACGGAGCTGATAAAGCAGCGACACCAACACTTCCTGTAGCAGCAGTAGTACTTAACGGTGTTGTGTTGGTTGTAGAATAATAATATTCATAACCGACTCCAACAGTGCTTGTTGGGGCTGTCCAGGAAATAGAAGCTGAGTTTGATGTAACAGTACCAGAAGTTAAATTATTTGGTGCCAGACAGCTTGGAGCAGCTCCTATCACAACTGTATAATCATGAGCCTCCCCATAACCACCTGTATTACAAGGTTCAGGCTGGCTGGAATATCGGTCTCCCACTCTCATTCTGTAAGTTCCGGGAGTAACTGTGGAAGGAATTGATATGACACCATTGGTAAATAATTCGTTCCCGCTTGAAGCTTCAGCCACCAATTCCGGGGCAGCATCATCAAAAGTTCCATTATTATCAAAATCAATCCAGACCCGTACATTCTGATCTTCATAATCATGGGTAATATTGAAAGCATAGTTAACACCTGCATTCATATTAATGGTCTGGGCAGTAAAATCTTCGTAGGATGCCTGGGAGCATCCGGTGTCAAGATGGCTAAATCCAGCCGAGGCAATGGTAAAACTATCTATCATATCTCCTCCGTCGCATCCATAGAAAAACTCCGGTGTACAATAGGTCTGTGCAAAGGAATATGCACTAATCATTATCAAATTCGTAAGTAAAAACTTTTTCATATAAATTTATTTTATGGTTTAAACAAATTTAATAAAAAAAATACAATATCATTTGGATTCATCAGGCCAAAATACCTTTTTTTCTATCGCTAAATTGATATTTTTAACGCTGTATTTCACAAGCGAAAACTAAAAATGAATTTTCATATCCTATAATATTACCAGAATAGTAAGCATAAAAAATAGCAGCCTTGTGGGCTGCTATTACAATATAAATATAATGAAGATGATTATTTTTTAATCGCTTTGATCGTTTGTTTAGATCCGTCTTTCATGTTTAGCGTTACAAGATACATACCTTGTTTCAAGTCTCCTAATTGAAGAGCTGAAGAAGGGTTGTCTATTGTTTTTACTACTCTTCCTGCAAGATCAACAACTGATACTGATTTTACTTTAGAGATATCGGAAATATTCAAGACATCTGCAAAAGGATTCGGATATGCTTTGATTTCATTTTTTGCTGCTGAAACTTCCGAAGTTGCTAATAATGATGAGTCATAAGCTGAAATCTTAAACGTACCATCTGTACCTCCTCCTGCATTAGAATATCTCCACACACTCACATATAATGTCGCACCTGGTGTCTGACCTGTTAAAACAACTTTAGAGAAGTTACCATTACCAGTATCATCATCACAAGTAACAGAAGTAGTACTAGTACAATCTGCAAAGATTGACATTACGGTATCATCTAATGCTGTACCCGTATCTGTATCTGTTTCAATAGTAACACTACCCGAAGCAGGAATCACAATTTTATACCATACATTTCCTGCAACATTTGTTGGTGCTGTAAGACAGCTGGCCGTTAATGCTGGTGTATTTGTAGCACCTACAGTAGTTCCTGTTACTGCATTCTGAGCAAACGCACCACCCACTGTCAAGTTTACCGCAGAAGAGCAGTTGTCATTTGCAGGCGGCGGCGAAGGAGGAGGAGGAGTTCCTACACAAATATCAAATGTAGCAGTGGTGGATACTGTTGAAGTGTAAGTCCATACTCTTACTTTGTATTCCTCACCAACAGTTAGGCCTGTTAAGTTCATTGTATTAGGATCACTACACAGAACATGCACCAAGCTTCCGCAACTGCCACTATACGCAGCCATTGCCATATCTGTTGATCCAGATACATTAGAAAGGGTAACTCTGTGCGCAGTATTTGTAGCGGTAAATTTATACCATACATCATCATTTGTACCGGATGCAGCACACGTTGGTGCAGTTTCTGTAGATGCTGTTGCACTAACCGTTGTTCCTGAAGTAATAGCACCACATGCATAGTCTGGATTTACTGTCAAGTTTACCGCAGAAGAGCAGTTATCATTTACAGGAGGAGTTGCCAATGTTGTGAAAGTTCCAGATACCCAGGCACTTTGTGTACCTGCACACATAGATCTTACCCAATAGTAGTAAATAGTTTGCGGCAATAGGGAAATAAGATTCTGAGAAACAGCTGTAGTAGCAGTTCCGGATGCGGGAGCACTATTAGTTGTAGAATAATAATACTCATATCCATTTGCAGGAGCTGTACCAAGAGCTGCCCAAGAAATAGTGGCAGAATTATGAGTAATTAATGAGCTGGTTAGACCTGTTGGGGTATCACAAGCAGGAATAGATTCTACTACAAAGTTATCTACAAAGAACTCATAATCTTGGGCATCATCTACTGTACCATCACTTCCATATATCGCAAATATCGTATTATTTCCTATGAAGTTAGATAAATCAAAAACATAGGTATTTAAAGTATTACTAGGTGTGTTGGACGCATCCCATGTTTGTAATACCATCCAAGTAGTTCCACCATCTGTAGAAACAACAAACTGAACAACATCATCAGAACCCATAGTGCTAGATGTTGTAGCTGCATAGGAAGTTAAACCATAATCAAACTTGACTCTATAACCACCTGCAGATAAATTAAAAGCAGGAGATTTCAACCATCCTTGTCTGCCAGTTGTATAAAGATTGATTTTGGCTGCTCCTGTAGTTCCTGAGTTCAAGAAACCATCAGCAGCCCAGTAGTTACTAGTACCTGTACCAGGTCCTGTAGCTGGTGTTCCGCCGTTAGCCAGAGACCAACATCCTCCAGGAAATGTAGCAAAATCATTAGTATAATTAGGGGATATTGCAGCAGGAGGGCCTGATACTGAAATAGGACCTGAATTTGTTGTTATACCAGAGCCTGAGCATGTAACAGCACAATAGAAAGAATCAGCAGCACTTATCGTTGTAGTATATATTGGGCTTGTTGCTCCTGCAATTGCCCCTGCATTGTTATACCATTGATAAGAAACACCTGTTCCTGTTGTAGAGTTTTGTAAACTTAATGTAGTTGAATAAGGAGTAGAACACGTTCCACTTGTGGCACTTGCAAGCGCATTTCCAGGATTAGGAGCTCCAGAACATGCTATTGCAGTATAGGTCAGTTGTGTTTGATATCTTCTGGTTTGAGTAGTATAAGAAGTATTTGTTCCAGCAATAGCTGCCGAATTACTTGTACCCATAGCCTGAGCAGATGTAGTAGTGTCATATTTCCATTGGAACGCTCCACCGGTATAAGGACTTGTAAGAGTTCCTGAAGGAACCCAGTCAATGTATACTTCAATAGCACCTCCTGTATAGCTGAAAGTGTTTGCTGTATTATTTGTAAAGGTCACCCAGTCTGCAGCTGCAGGGAAGTTGTTAGTATTATTAATCGTAGCACTGTAAAACAAGGTAGCACCGCTAATCATTGTATCCCAAGCTGTTCCACTAACTAATCCAGTTGCAGAACTATTTTTAAGATACACATTTAAAGTCCAAGCATTAGAACCAGATACATTAAAGGCTGTTGTCTTATAGTATCCAATGCTATTTATTGACGCTCCTGAAACAACAGATGCAGTCGTTAAATCAGCAGCAGTGAGCAGTTGTACCGATTTCGAATAATGATATGCACTGGCACCACTCGAACGGTAAATAGGGTCACCATTAGTACCGGCAGAAGCTATAGTAGCTCCTGTACCTATGGTTACAGTAGTTTGTGCCTTTATTCCCATAGTGAGAAAGACTAAGCACATTAGTAAAAGTTTTTTCATATGTAGTAAAAATAAAATTAGGGGGTAAAATTAAACAAATATTTCATCAAAAATCAAAAATTATCATAAAATATTAAATACAAAATCATAAAACATTAATTATATTATTTAAAATTAAATAAACGTTTGATTTTAATGTTAAATAAGCAAGCAATAACAGATACATAAAAAACTGAATTTCAAAAAGTTACTATATTATTAAAAAATCACAAATAATGGATAAATTTCGATTTAACATAAAATAATTTTTCTGAATTTATGTTGATAATTTTCTCAAATTTTAGCACAAAAAACAAAAAAGCGGCAAAATGCCGCTTAAATAACTCTACTTTTTACAATTACTAATTGAGATAAAATTCATATTTATTTAGCAATTGAATTTCTTTAATCAAATCTCCATTCAGATCTACAGAATGTTTCATAGACTGAACTTCAATCTGTGAATCATCTTCAATATTTTTAATGAAGAATTTAAGCTTCTGATTTCCTTTATTCCGGTCAAGAACAGTTTTGAAAAAATCAAGATCTTCGGTGCGTACATCCATCACATCCATCACGAGAGAGATGCTTTTGGCAAATCTTTCAAATGCTTCCTGAAGTTCAATAACATCATTTACATTCACGAAAACCCTCCCGTCTTTAACCTGAGCAAATTTTATTTTAAAAATAACAAATCTCTGAACTTCCAGTTTCTCTTTCAGACGCATATAATCCCTATCCCCAAGCCTGAAAGAATAGGATCCGGAATAATCTTCCAAAGTAACAAAGGCTACTTTTTCGCCGCTTCTGAAGCCATCCTGAACTCTATATTCAGTAATAAGCCCGGCCACAGTATATTCTTTTCCACCGCCACCGTTCTCTCTTTCTTTCTGCATGGTTTTCCAGTCTTTCTTTTTTTCTTCAAAAAGTTCTTCCTGTTTATTGGCAAAAGCCTGTTCCTTGTATGCATCTACCTCATCCAGATTTAAAAACATAAAGTTTCCTTTTGGCTCGGCTTTTTTGGTTACTTCTTCTATAATCTCTTCTTCCCCTACAGAAAGATCATCGGAGACAATTTCAATAAGATCTACCGTTTCATCCCGTGAATCCGGTTCCAGAACCGGAGCTTCATCCGTTACTAATTTCACTTCTTCATCTTTTTCCAGTACCGCTTTTTTAGAAAGCCTTCCCTGCATAAACTGGAACTGATATTTAAATTCATCCAGCGGATGGGCAGAAAGATAGAATCCTATAATTTCTTTTTCTTTGTTTAATTTATGCATATTCGGCCATTCAGGACACGGCAGCAGCTTCGGCTGTTCGATTTGAACTTCATCGGCAAAATCAGCAAAAAGAGAATGTTCCATTTCGTTTTTACTCTCCTGGAAGCTTTGCCCATAACGGATGAGTCTTTCAAGATTGGTTTTTCCCGCCATATCAATATCAAAATACTGGCCTCTGTGATAGGAATCCAATTCATCAAAAGCTCCTGCAAGAACTAAACTTTCCGCAACTCTTTTATTCATTTGAGAAGGCATGATCCTTTCAAAGAAATCGTAAATATTTTTAAATCTTCCGTTGGCTCTTTCTCTTGTAATCCCTTCACTTGGGCCTTCTCCAATTCCTTTTATGGCTCCCAAACCAAAACGGATCTGTCCTTTTTCATTTACAGAGAATTTATAGTGAGATTCATTTACATCCGGCCCTAAAACATCAACCCCAATACTTTTGCAATCTTCCATAAACATGGTAATAGATTCTGTATTGTTAATGTTATTACTCATTACACTCGCCATATATTCTGCCGGATAATTAGCTTTCAGATACGCTGTCTGATAAGCAATTAGCGCATAACATGTTGAGTGAGACTTGTTGAAGGCATATTCTGCAAAGGCTTTCCAGTCATTCCATATTTTCTCCAGCCTTTCTTCATTAAGATTGTTTTTACGGCCTCCTTCAATAAATTTAGGATACATTTTATTCAGAACATCAATCTGCTTTTTACCCATTGCTTTTCTCAGCGTATCAGCTTCACCTTTGGTAAAATTGGCCAACTTCTGGGACAAAAGCATTACCTGCTCCTGATAAACAGTAATACCGTAAGTTTCTTTTAAATATTCTTCTGTTTCCGGTAAATCGTAGACAATTTCTTCAATTCCGTGTTTCCTGTTGATGAAATTGGGGATATATTTGATAGGTCCCGGACGGTACAGGGCATTCATAGCAATAAGATCGGCAAAAACCGTAGGCTTCAGCTCTCTCATATACTTCTGCATTCCCGGACTTTCATACTGGAAAATCCCTATCGTTCTTCCTTCTTTAAATAACTGATATGTTTTGGCATCATCAAGGGGAATTAAATCCGGATCAATATCTACGCCATGTCTTGCTTTAACTAATTTTAAAGCATCTTTAATAATGGTCAAAGTTCTGAGACCCAAAAAGTCCATCTTCAGAAGTCCTGCACTTTCCGCCACCGAGTTATCGAACTGGGAAACCAGGATATCTGCATCTTTCGCTGCAATGGTCACGGGTACGAGATTACTTACATCTTCAGGTGTAATAATAACCCCACAGGCATGAATCCCGGTATTTCTGATACACCCTTCCATTTTTTTGGCACTTGCCAAAACATTATGACGCTGATCATCAGGAGTATTTAAGACATATCTCATTTCATCAACAAGCATCTGTTCTTCCGGTTTTAGCTTATCATATTTTGCTAAAGCTTTCGCAATATTCATCCCCGGACTTGGAGGTATCAGTTTAGTAATATTAATGGTATCCGGAATTGGTAAATCCAAAACTCTTCCGGCATCTTTAATAGCAGATTTCCCTCCTAAAACTGAGTAAGTAATAATCTGGGCAACCTGGTTTTTGCCATATTTATCAACCACCCATTTGATAACTTTATCTCTTCCTTCATCATCAAAATCAATATCAATATCAGGCATTGAAACCCTTTCCGGATTCAGGAATCTCTCAAAAAGGAGATCATATTTAATAGGATCCACATTGGTAATTCCAATAGCATAAGCCACTGCAGAACCAGCCGCAGAACCTCTTCCAGGTCCCACCCAAACGCCCATTTTCCGGGCTTCATTGCAAAAATCCTGCACGATAAGGAAGTACCCTGGGTAACCGGTATTGGCAATAACGTCAAGCTCAAAGTCAAGACGTTCTTTAATTTCGTCAGTGATGCCGGTTTCAACATATCTTTTTCGGGCCCCTTCATAAGTAAGGTGAGTCAGATAAGCCATCTCCCCTCTTTTCCCTCCATCAGCTTCGTCATCTGCATGAATAAATTCTTCGGGAATATCAAATTTTGGAAGAAGAACATCCCTTTTTAAGGTATACGGACTGAATTTTGCGAGAAACTCTTCATAGGCTTCAAAAGCATCGGGATAAGCCAGAAAAGCTTCTTTAATTTCGTCGCTGCTTTTTATATAATATTCCCCCGTGGTAAGTCCTCTTCGCTTTCCGAAGCCTTTTCCTATTGGCGTCGTTAATTTCTCACCATCTTTGATACAGCTTACAATATCCTGAATGTTGGCATCATCTTTATGGGTATAAAAAGTTTCATTCTGAGCCAATATTTTTGTATTGTATTTATCGGCAAGGTATAGTAAAACTTCGTTCAAATGCTCTTCTTCAGGCAGTTTATGGTTTTGAAGCTGTACGTAAAAATCATCTCCAAAAGTTTCTTTCCACCACTTGAAAAGCTCCTCTCCTTTCTGCTCCCCTGTGTTAAGAATAGCATCCGGAATATCTCCCAAAATCCCTGAGGTTACAGCGATGAGTCCTTCTTTGTATTCAGCAATTAATTCTCTGCTTATCCTAGGTACTCCGAAATAGAAACCTTTTAAAAATCCTATACTGGAAAGTTTTGCCAGGTTTTTATATCCGTTAAAATCTTTCGCCAAAAGAACCATCTGGGTTCTTCTGTCCGGATCATCTTTAGTAAACTGCTTCTGCTCATACCGGTCTGAAATATAAAATTCACAGCCTACAACTGGAATAAGCGGATCCGCAACCGGTTCCGGATCACTAAATTCGGTTCCGTTTTGTTCAGCTTCCTGCTTTTTGGCAAGAAATTCCTTATATTTCTTTGCACGGTCGGAATTGGCAGATTCTACAGCGGAAACAAATTTAAAAGCGCCCATCATATTTCCGATATCCACCATTCCTACAGCAGGGAAATTTTCATCAGAAGCTTTTGTAATCAGATCATTAATACTGGAAGTAGCCATCAGTGTGGAAAAGACACTGTGACTGTTGAAGTTGAAATATTTTCCGATATCGATTTCGTCAATATTCCCAAAATCGGACTGCTTTTTCTTATTATTAAAATCTGCAACCTGTCTTCTGATAACAATATTAAACGGCTTTATCGGGTCGGGATAAAGTGTTTTAAAATAACTCAGCTGATCTTCGGAAATCTTCAGAACTTCGGCAGGAATCACTCCTATCCTCATCATTTCAAAGAATACTCTTGCAGTTGCATTTACGTCAGCTGCTGCATTGTGAGCTTCGTCAAACTTGTGCCCGTAAAGTTTTTCATACAATTCTTCCAGTTTTGGAGATTTGTATCTTCCTCCTCTTCCACCGCCTAGTTTACAATAGTCTGTTCCTAAAACCATGGTATCGGCTTTAGGCTTATCCTGAAGATTGTCCTTTAAATTTTTTCTGTAAAGCTCTGCGCCTACAATATTATAATCAAATTCTACATTATGTCCGGAAACGACCCTCACCCTGTTCAGTACTTCAGAAAATTCCTCTAAAATCTTTTGCAGATCATGGCCTTCTTCATTGGCTATTTTTGTAGTAATCCCGTGAATTCTGGCAGCATTGAAGGGAATATCATACCCTTCAGGTTTTATTATATAATCCTGGTTTTCAATTAAATTACCATTGTCATCATGTACCTGCCAAGCAATCTGAACCATTCTTGGCCAGTTGTCTGAATCTGAAAGCGGTGCATTGAAATTTTTAGGTAAACCGGTTGTTTCTGTGTCAAAAATTAAATACATATAAGTTTCTAACTTTTTTAAAAAAGAGAATGTAAAGTTACTGCATTTTTTCTAATAATGGACATCATAATTCCTGTTCAAATGGTATGAAAACACCATTTAAAATACACATTCCTAAATTCATAAAATAAGAACGAATCAAAAGAAATAAATATACATGAAAAAACCACTAAAAATATATTAATCACAAAAAAAATAACAAAATAACACCTACTATAAACAATGAAATTAAAGATTTTAGTATATATTTGCTAACCTATAAATTTTAATATTTTACTAACTAGCATGAAGAAACATTTACTTTTGGTCAGCACTTTGGCAATTACATTAATAAGTGCGCAAAACAATGAAGGATTAAAAAGAGAGTTTGAAAAACAAAACAAAGAGAATTCTGCAAAGTTTGACTCTTATGTTTCAAAGCATTACGGAGCAAACAAATCTCCGGAGGCTTTAAAAGAAATTGAAGAACAAAGAAGTAATTTAGCTGGATTTACTCCAAATGGTAAGCCTTATTTTTATAAAAACGAGGATAACAGACAAGTTTTGAATGCTAATGCTGATAATCTTAATACAGCAGGTGGTGTAGTAGGCTTAACTAACGCTTATAATGGTGAAGGTATTAAATATACTATTTTCGACGGAGGCAGAGTATATGCTGCTCATGCAGCTTTCAACAATCTGCCAGGAAGAATTACCAATAAAGAAGCTACAACCCAAAATTACAGTGCGCACTCAACAGGTGTAGCCAGTTTTATCGGTGGTAAAAGTATAAATGTAAGTGGTGGTGGCCTTAGTGGAAACACAAAAGGAATAGCTATTAACTCTACAATGGATTCTTATAGATTTGCAACAACGACATTACCCGGCAATACTACAACAAGTACTGTATTTCAAAAAATACTTGTAGCTCAGCCTAACCTATCTAACCACTCTTACGGAAGCAATGTTGGATGGGATATAAAAACGGTTAGTGGTGCCAATGCATGGGTATGGAACGGTGCTTTTGATACTCCTTCTACTGCTATGGATTTACAGGGAACGTATTTCAGTAATGATCAGAATTATGATCAGATTGTATATAATAATCCCTCTTATATTATTGTAAAATCTTCTGGTAACTATTTTGGTTACGGACCTGATTATCCAGGAACATCTGCTTTTCTTAAATATTATACCGATGATAATGGTGTCCCAGTTCAGTTTGCTGCAACAGATACACTTCCTACAACAAACTGTAGCAATGGAGCTGATTGTATCGGACCTGGATCTTTAGCCAAAAACATTATCGTTGTTGGAGCTACGGATGTAATTTCTACCAATAACTTTAAATATACTACTGCTTCTGATGTGGTTCATTCTGACTACAGCAGTGCAGGACCAAGAGATGATGGAGGAATCAAACCAGATATTTCAACTACAGGTACTGATGTTTTCTCAGCCGCTACAGCAGAAGATACTGTTGGCAGTACAACATATAGCTACGGAAGTGGTACTTCTTATTCCGCACCGGTAGTAACAGGAGTTATCGGATTGTGGACACAAGTAAATAAAGAACTTTTCTCAAATCAGGTATTAAATGCGGCAAGTGCAAAAACTTTAATGATTCATTCAGCTTCTGAAGCAGGAAATGTAGGTCCAGATCCATGGTTTGGATGGGGATATATCAATGCTAAAAAAGGTGCTGAATTATTAGTAGGAAAAGCTAACAATACGGTTATCTTTAATAATGAAACATTAACCAGCGGTACTCCAAATACAAAGAATATTGTAGCATCAGGCACGGAGCCTTTGAAAGTTACAATTTCATGGATTGATCCTGAATACGTACTTCCTGCAAATCTAACATGGGCTGCTGCATATAACAACAGATCATCAAGATTGGTGAACGATTTAGATCTAAGAATTGTTGATACGACAACAGGCACAATTTATCAACCGTGGAAACTAAACCCATTAGCGCCAATGACTCCGGCTACAAAAGGAGATAATACAGTAGATAATGTAGAACAAGTGGTGATAGATAGTCCGGTTACTGGCAGAACTTACCGAATTGAAATTACTAATAAAGGAACCTTAAAAAACAATGCTGGTGCCAATGCTCCGCAAAATTACTCTATTATAGCTACTGGCCAGATACAAGCTGTTTTAGGAACCAGTGAAGCCAACGCATTAAGCGGTCTCGCAATTGCTCCAACGATTACAAAAGATATCATAAACATACTGAAAGCACCTAAAAAATCTACTTTCATAATTTATGATCTTTCTGGCAAGAAACTACAGAACGGAGTGATCAACAGTGAAAAAGAATCTGTAGATCTATCTACATACACTAAGGGTATTTACATCATTGAAGTGAGAACAGATAAAGATGTCATCTCTAAAAAAGTAATCAAGGAATAATCTTATATTACATAAATTTCACACAAAATACTAACACTTGTTAGTATTTTGTTTTTTTGTGTATATTTGCTTTCTATGGAAAATACACTTCACGAAAAGGTTTCTCAGGATATTTTGCTTAAAGCGTATAATCATATGATGCTGGCCAAAGCAATGGCAGATATCTATGAAGAAAACAGAAATATCTGTAAATATGTTCATAGTACTTCAAGAGGTCACGAAGCTATTCAACTGGCAACAGCTTATCAGCTAAAAAAAGAAGACTGGGTTTCTCCTTATTATCGTGATGAAAGTATTTTATTGGGAATTGGTTTTGAGCCATACGAATTAATGCTTCAGTTGCTGGCAAAAGCAGATGATCCTTTTTCAGGAGGAAGATCTTATTATTCCCACCCTTCAAGCCGTGATGAAAACAAGCCGAAGATTATTCACCAGAGCTCTGCTACAGGAATGCAGACGATCCCAACTACAGGAGTAGCTCAGGGGATAAAATATATTCAGGATTTTAATTTACAGACCTTCGAAAACAATCCGGTGGTTATTTGCAGCTTGGGAGACAATTCAGTAACCGAAGGTGAAGTAAGTGAAGCCTTACAGTTTGCAGCGCTGCACCAGCTTCCTATTATATTCCTTGTACAGGATAATGAATGGGGAATCTCTGTAACAAAAGATGAAGCAAGAACTTGTGACGCTTACGATTTTGTAGCCGGATTTACCGGCCTTAACAGAATGCGTGTAGACGGAACTGATTTTGTAGAAAGTTTTGAAGCGATGAAAAAAGCTGTAGATTTTGTAAGAAACGAAAGAAAGCCTATAGTCGTTTGTGCTAAAACTGTACTGATCGGTCATCATACATCAGGTGTAAGAAGAGAATTCTATAGAGATGAGGAAGACCTAACAAAACATAGGGCTAAAGATCCGGGTGAGATCCTTAGAAAGCAACTATTAGAATCGGGAACAGACGAAGATCTTTTAAAGCAGATCACTAAAAAAGCCCGTCTGGAAGCTGAAGAGGCTTTTGAAAGAGCTAAAAATGCAGAAGATCCAAAACCTGAAACGGTTATGCAGCACGTTTTCACTCCTACTCCAATTACAGAGGAAACAGGAACCCGTGAGCCTGCCGGTGGTGAAAAGATCGTGATGGTAGACGCAGCCATTCATGCAGTACAGGAACTGATGTGGAAACATCCTGAAGCGCTTCTTTACGGACAGGATGTAGGAGAAAGAATAGGAGGAGTTTTCAGAGAGACCGTTACTTTAGGAAAAAAATTCGGAAGCAAAAGAGTTTTCAATACGGCTATCCAGGAAGCTTATATCATTGGATCAACGGCTGGAATGAGTGCTGTAGGACTGAAACCTATCGTAGAAGTTCAGTTTGCCGATTATATTTATCCGGGAATCAACCAGCTGATCACCGAAATTTCAAAATCAAGTTATTTAAGTCAGGGAAAATTCCCTGTGAGCAATATTATCCGTGTACCAATCGGTGCATATGGTGGCGGCGGACCTTACCACAGTGGAAGTGTTGAAAGTATTTTAGCCAATATCAAAGGAATCAAAATTGCTTATCCAAGCAACGCCGCTGATTTCAAAGGTTTATTAAAAGCAGCTTACTACGATCCGAACCCTGTTATCATGCTAGAGCATAAAGGTTTGTACTGGAGTAAAGTTCCGGGAACTGAAGAGGCCAAAACCATTGAGCCAGCAGAGGATTATATCCTTCCTTTCGGGAAAGGTAAAGTGATCATTGAAGCAGATCAAAATGAAACCGAAAAAGGCAGAACGTTATTGGTGGTAACTTATGGAATGGGAGTTTACTGGGCAAAAGAGGCCGTAAAAAACTTTAATGGAAGAGTTGAAGTTATTGACTTGAGAACGATTATTCCTCTGGATGAAGAGCTTGTTTTTGAAAGAGTGAAAGCTCATGGAAAATGTATTGTTCTGACGGAAGAGCAATTGAATAATTCGTTTGCAGAAGCTTTTGCACACCGCATCTCGAAAAACTGTTTCAAGTATCTGGATGCTCCTGTAGAAACAATGGGATCTCTGGATACGCCAGCTGTTCCTATCAACCTGATATTAGAAAAAGAAATGCTTCCCAATGCCGAAAAGCTTACCAAAAAGATCGAAGAAATGCTGCAATATTAAACAGCAATATTAAATATATAAAACCTCTAATTTTTTTAGAGGTTTTTTTATTACATTTAATAAGCATTAGGATAACCCATTTTGGTATTTCTTTTGTTTATACCCACACCAAATTTTACACAGCATTATGATCACCACAAAATATGTCAATTATAAACAGGTTTTAAACTTATCCGGTATTCATCTGATCTGGATTTCTATTTGGTGTACATTGATTACAGCTCTGTTTTATTTTTTCAATTGGCACTGGATGATTATTCCCTGGGTGCCGGTGGCTTTGATTGGTACTGCAGAGGCATTTTTGGTGGGTTTTAAAAACAACCAGGCTTACGACAGATTATGGGAAGCAAGGAAAATATGGGGCGGAATTGTCAATTCAAGCCGATCTTTCGCATCCATGGTGTACGCTTTTGATACTGAGAATGAGGAAGTCGGAACTTTTGATCTGGAAGACCGCAGAAAAAGAATTATTCACCGTCATATTGCATGGCTGTATACCTTCCGGGAGCAGCTTTTGGTTCCTGCAGAATGGGAGCACATCAGTGACGAGGGTGACAAATTCACAAACATCGATCTTAAACGTCACAGGCTGATCAAAGCAGGTTTTCCCGATTACGGAAGAACCCCGATCTTTTTGCATAAATATCTTTCAGAAGAAGAATTTGAACTGCAGTCTGAGTATAAAAATTTTGCAACTTATCTGATGTCTCAGCAGGCCAGGGAAATTAATGAACTGAAAAACAAAAAAATCATTTCAGAATTTAATCAGTTTCAGCTGCAAAACTGCATCAATGAGTTCTACAATTATCAGGGACAAGCCGAAAGAATTAAAAAATTCCCTTCGCCAAGGCAGTTTGCAAGTACGGCATTTGTATTTAATATCCTTTTTATTCTCTTGCTTCCGCTAGGTTTAGTGAATGAATTTGCTAAATTGGGCGACTGGGGAATCTGGACTTCCATTCCTTTCTGTATCATTATCGGATGGATTTATATTATTATGGAACTGGTGGGTGATTATTCTGAAAACCCTTTCGCCGGATTAATGTTTGATGTTCCCATGCTTTCTATTTGCAGAGCTATCGAAATTGATCTCCTACAAATGGGTGGCGAACATGAAGATCTTCCGGAAGCTATTACTTCTAAAAATGGAGTCCTCATCTAAATTACAGAACAATTGCTGTTGTATTTTTCACTTCAGAGATCATAAAAGAGCTGTGGGTACTTGCGATGTGCTGTAAAGCCGTTAGTTTCGTTAGCATAAAATTTCTGTAATCCTCCATGTCCTTCACTCCTATTTTAAGAATGTAGTCGTAATCACCACTCACATGGAAACATTCTGTGACTTCTTGTAAATTCAGGACTTCCCTTTCAAACTGGAGAACAAATTCCTTTTTGTGCTGTGTCAGTTTTATATGACAAAGCACAATAAAATCCCGGTTAATCCTATGACGATCCAACAATGCCACATATTTTGAGATCACCCCTTGATTTTCAAGCTTTTTGATACGCTCGTAAACTGCGGTTACAGATAAACCAAGCTTATAAGACAATTCTTTGGTGGTCTGCTTGCAATCTTCCTGAAGGTATAAGAGCAGTTTTTTATCAGTTTCATCAAAATTCATAGATAAATTTTTGGATAAAGTTTAACATTTTCAAATATAATAAACATATTTTCTAAATAAAATAATAATTATAGATTTATATTCTACATATTTAAATATACCTTGTAATTATTATGAAAACAAAGCATATTAGCCGTGTAAATAAAACTTTAAGCTTATGGAAAATTTTAATGCGGCTAATGAGATCCAGGATCTGCAATATTTTGGCGAATTTGGAGGGGTAAATCCATCAATTTCTGACAGCTCTACCTATACTTTTCTTTCTGCAAAAACGATGTTCGATACCTTTGAGGGAAATGCCGAAGGATGTTATCTGTATTCCAGACATTCATCCCCAATGAATCTCTATCTTGCCCAGGCATTGGCAAAAATGGAAAATACAGAGGCTGCCAACGTTACGGCATCCGGAATGGGCGCTATTACTTCCGTGTTGATGCAGGTGTGTAAAAGCGGTGACCATATTATTTCCAGCAGAACCATCTATGGCGGAACTTATGCCTTTCTTAAAAATTTCCTGCCGCCTTTTCATATTGACACCACTTTCGTAGACATCAGCAATTTTGAGTCTATAGAAAATGCTATAACCCCTAATACAAAAGTGATTTACTGCGAAAGTGTAAGCAACCCGCTTCTTGAAGTGGCAGACCTTAGAAAGCTTTCAGAGATCTGTAAAAAACACAATCTGAAACTCATCGTAGACAATACGTTCTCTCCTCTTTCTGTTTCACCTACGTTATTGGGTACTGACATCGTAATTCATAGTTTAACAAAGTTCATCAACGGAAGCAGTGATACGGTGGGTGGTGTATACTGCGGAAGTCAGGAATTCATCAATGATACCAAAAATGTAAATAACGGAGCTTGTATGCTCTTGGGACCTACCATGGACAGTTTCCGTTCTGCAAGTATCCTTAAAAACCTGAGAACGCTTCATATCAGAATGAAACAGCACAGTCACAACGCTATGTATCTTGCTGAAAGATTTGAAAAAGATGGATTGAAAGTATCCTATCCAGGACTGAAATCACACAAGGACCATGAACTGATGAAAAGCATGATGTACGAGGAATACGGATTCGGAGGACTGCTGACAATAGATGCAGGCACCACTGACAAAGCCAATGAGCTGATGGAAATGATGCAGCAGGAAAATCTGGGCTACCTGGCAGTGAGCTTAGGCTTTTACAAAACTTTATTTTCATGCTCGGGAAGTTCGACTTCATCGGAGATCCCGGAAGAAGAGCGTGAAGCAATGGGCATATCGGACGGACTGATTAGATTTTCAATCGGGCTAGATCACGATATTGCCAGAACTTATGAAAAAATGCGGGAATGCATGCTAAAAACAGGTGTTCTCAACCATGAAACTCTACTCATATCCTAATTTATTGTTATAAAAGCTGTTAGAATTTCTGGCAGCTTTTATTTTTTTAATGCTATAGCTTCCGAGACTGCTATGACAGTGCAGTACAGAAAATGTTTTTCTATTTAAGTAAGCAGACACGCATTTATCCGGCAGCTTAATCGAATCAATCAAAGATTGATTCTCATCTTTGCATTTCTTAGATTCAGCACTATGAAATAATCTTTGCGTGAAAAACATCATCTATTTTATATGGAAATGTTTCGGGAAAGCTTCCTCGGGCTTCATTCTGAAAATATTCAGGAGCACCCATGATTTCAGGAAACCATATCCGTAAGAGAACATCTGAATATAGGTTGAGATCACCGCCATGCCGGCAATGCTCACATTTTTGGTTACAATCATTGCATGAAACAATACCATGAAGGTATACAGCCCATAAAAGGCCAGGATAATCCCTCTTCCTAAAATAAAATATTCTATAAACCCTAAGATATATCCTAACATAAAAAGGGTAGGAAATGCAAATGAGATTTTTACATAATTGGGATGTCTCTGGTTAAGAATAGGCCTTGCACATCCGAACTGGTAAACCTGTTTAGAGAATTTACCAAAATCAACTCTCCGCTTATGATACACCGCAATATCATCAAAAAAGGCAGTTGTATAACCATTTTCCCAAAGTGTCATGGATAGATCTGGATCTTCACCGATTCTCATTTCGGAAAAACCACCTACTTTTTCAAAAACCTCTTTTTTCACACCCATATTGAAACTTCTCGGCTGAAATCTGGAAACTGCTTTTTTGCTTCCTCTGATCCCACCCGTTGTAAAAACAGAGGTCATAGAGTATGAAATAGCTTTCTGCATGAGATTAAAACCTTTATGAGCCTTATCTGCACCTCCAAAAGCATCACATGGAATGGTATCTGTATCTTTTTTAATGTTTTCAATATAATCCTTTTCCACAATCACATCACTGTCCACAAAAAGAAGCCATTCGTTCTGAGCTCTTTTCGCACCATAGTTTCTGCTAAGTCCGGGACCGGAATTATCTTTTCTGAAGTATTTAATATCTAATATCCCGTCGAAATTCTGGATGGTTGGTTTAAGATCAATAAGAGAACCATCGTCCACAATAATGACTTCAAACTCTTTATCTGTTTGCATAGTTAAAGAATTCAAAAGCTCAAAAAGTTCATCCTTTCGGTTGAAAATAGCAACGACAATGGAAATGGTAGGTCTCAAATTGAAAATTTTTCAAAATTACTTATTCGTGGAAGATCCTACAAACAGTTTAACAGCTTATTCAAAGAAATTAACTTTTAAACAGACAGGTAAAAGAATGTCATTGAAACTTTCAACACAATAATTTGACATTTTAAACAAAATCTGTACGAACAGCATCTTATACCTTTGTTATAGAATTTAAAACTAAAAAAATGATACAGAATACCCAACCATTACAGCATCCTGTTCAGTCAGGATTTAATTCAGAATCTACAGCACAGGAAGTCATTAAAGGAATAGACCTCACCGGAAAAACAGTAATCATCACAGGCGGCTATGCAGGAATCGGCCTCGAAACTACTAAAGCACTTGCATCTGCGGGAGCCAAGCTAATTGTTCCTGCAAGAGATATTGAAAAAGCAGGAAAGAATCTTGCAGGTATTGAGAATATTGAACTTGAAAAAATGGATCTGATGGACCCCGCGTCTATTGATGACTTTAGCCAAAGATTCCTGACATCCGGAAGAAAACTTGATCTGCTGATCAATAATGCCGGAATTATGTGGGTCCCTCTACGGAGAGACAGCAGGGGTATCGAGTCACAGCTGGCAACCAACTATCTTGGCCAGTTTCATCTTACAGCCAGACTTTGGCCCGCATTGAAAAGATCAGGTAACGCAAGGGTTATCAGCGTTTCCTCATACGGCCACCAGATGTCCGAATTTAATTTTGAAGATCCGAATTTTCAACAAAGAGAATACCAGACCCTTCTGGGATACGGACAGTCGAAGACAGCCTGTAATTTATTTGCTGCAGCACTGGATAAAAGAGGAAAAAAGTTCAATATCAGAGCCTATTCCTTACATCCCGGGTCTGTTTACGGAACTGATCTTGGAAGAGAAGAACCGATAGACCTTTTTATCCAGATAGGGACTCATGATAAAAATGGAAAAATAAAACCTGCAGTTGAAGCCAAATTAAAAACCATTCCACAAGGTGCTGCTACCACAGTTTGGTGTGCAACGAGCCCCGCTCTTCAAAATATTGGAGGAATTTATTGTGAAAACTGTGATATTGCCGAAATAGATCTTGGACATATAGAGCATAGATTTGACGAACCTGCAACAATACGCGGCGTACAGCCCTACTCAATTGATAGAGATAATGCAGAAAGATTATGGACATTAAGCGAAGAAATGCTTGGTTTCAAATTCGATACGGAATAATCTCATTTTATACATTTGCATCTATAACTAAGATCATGGATTTTCAGATACAGTATATCACTCCGGACATCAAGCTCTCTACCTATGACGACAGGCTTTTCAAAACTGAAACAGTTTTTGAATTTCATATGCTGGTCTGGTTTATATCAGGGGAAACAAAGATAATCCAGGCTGATAAAACATATGTATTCAAGGCCGGAGATATTTTCCTGATTCCGAGAAATCATCTGGCCACAATCATCAATTATCCCAAAGACGGGCTTCCCCATAAGGCTGTAGTAATGCACCTTACCACAGAACGGCTGAAACAGTTTTATGCTTCCGTTGAAGTGAAGCACAAAATCTTTAGCCGGGAGTCTAAAATCCATAGCTTTCAAGGCCATCCTTTACTGAAAAGCTGCCTGGCCTCCCTGATCCCATATTTTGAAATGAAAGGGCCTTTCCCGGAAAATATCGCTTCCTTAAAAATCATTGAAGCTATAAGTATTCTCAGGGAAATTGATAAGGATATAGACAATGTCCTGACCGACTTTGAAGAACCCGGAAAAATTGATCTGGTTGGATTTATGGAAAAGAACTATATGTTCAATATGTCTCTGGAAAAGTTTGGATACCTGACGGGAAGAAGCCTTTCAACATTCAACAGGGATTTCAGAAAGGTTTTTCAGACTACGCCGCAGCGATGGCTTACCCGAAAACGCCTTGAGCTGGCTTATTATTATTTAAAGGAAAAACAAAAAAGACCTTCGGATGTATTTCTGGAGGTTGGTTTTGAAGATCTCTCACACTTCTCATATGCCTTTAAAAAACAATTTGGGCTGGTGCCTTCTGCTTTAAGCTGATTAACTTAACGATGATCCGCAGGCATAGATTTATACAAACATCATGAGTATTACTTGGACTTGAGATGGCAAGAGATCTGCGCAATCTGCTAAATCTGCGAGCAAAAAAATTAGCGCAAAGATCATTAACATTACTTCAGGTTTGAGACAGCAAAGAGGAAATCAACTTTATTGATTTGATGAAGGTGATGTTTTAAGAAAATGATAAAGTAAAAGCAATTACGAATTATTAAATAACAAAAAACCTTCCGTAGCGGGAAGGTTTCTATTTGCCATTGATTATTCTTTTTCAATTTTATGAAGCTTTTTCGTGCCCTCATACATTTCATACTGCAGGAATCTGGTTTCCAGTTTTCCGTTGAAAAGTTTGATCTTTCTTGAAGGGCGAAGCCCGATTTTCTTCACGGCCTCCAGATCAGAAGAAATCAGCCAGGCCAGTGTATTAGGATAATTGGTCTTAAATGTATCTCCTATTTTTTTATAAAAATCATCATCATTAATGGATATTCTCTCGTCATAAGGTGGATTGAAAACCATTAATAATGGGAAAAGTTCTTTTTTGGACTCAAAGAAATCCTGGGTTTTCACCTGAATTACATCATCCATTTCTGCCGCTTCAATATTGGTTCTGGCAGCATGCAACATTCTGTTATCAATATCATAGCCAACAATTTTCCCATTAAATTCTCTCACCCTGTTAACTCTAACTTCCTTGATTTTTGCAAAAAGATCAGCATCATAATTCTTCCAGTTCTGAAATGCAAATCCTCTTCTGAATATCTGTGCAGGAAGATCCATTGCGATCATGGCAGCTTCCACAAGAAGAGTCCCCGAACCACACATAGGATCCAGGAAATTTCCTTTTCCGTCCCAGCCTGCCAGCTGAAGCATTCCGCTAGCGAGCACTTCATTAATTGGGGCTTCACCCTGCTCTTTTCTATATCCTCTTTTAAACAGTGGATCTCCAGACGAATCAAGAGAAATAGTAACCAATTCCCTGTCTATATGAAGATGGAATTTGATATCAGGACTTCTCGTCTCTACATTAGGCCGTCTTTTAAATTTATCCTGAAAATAATCCACAATAGCATCCTTCATTTTAAGAGTCACAAACTGTGAGTGTTTGAACGTTTCAGAATTTACGGTGGAATCAATAGCAAAAGACTGATCTACATCCATATATTCCTCCCATGCAATGCCCGAAAGTTTATTATAAAACTGGTGCTGATTGAATGCCTTAAATTCAAAAACGGGAATTAAAATTTTTAATGCTGTTCTTGCAGAGTAATTAATTTTATAAAGGAAACCAAGGTCGCCTTCACAATTGACTGCCCGGTTTTTAATTTCAACGTTTTTTCCGCCCAATTTTTTGATCTCTTCAGCAAGGATCTGCTCCAGTCCGAAGAATGTCTTTATCTGAATTTTTAGATTTTCTGTGTCCATAAATATTAATTAAAAGATTTAATGCTTTAATAATGAAAAGATTACAGTTTCAATTTTGTTGTAAATTGAATTTTTCGATCTTTCAATATTTAAATACTTTGCTTTTAACCGCACAAATTTAGTTATTTTTGCATTATGGAATGGTTTGAATCTTGGTTTGATACACCTTATTATCATCTTCTTTATAGTAACAGAGACTATACGGAAGCCGAAAATTTCATTACGAAGCTTACTGAAGACCTTCAGTTACCGCCTTCATCCAAGATCATTGATCTGGCCTGTGGAAAAGGAAGACATTCTGTTTTTCTGAATAAACTGGGCTATGATGTACTGGGACTTGATCTTTCTAGACAGAGTATAGAATTCGACAAACAGTTTGAAACTCAAACCTTGCTCTTCGGTGTTCATGACATGCGAAACCCCATTGATGCCGATCCTATGGATGCCGTATTCAATTTATTTACAAGTTTCGGATATTTTGATAATGAAAATGATGATAAAAAAGTTTTCCAGTCGGTTTACAATGTTTTAAAACCGGGAGGTTATTTTGTTCTGGATTATCTGAATGAAGAATATGTAAGAAGAAATATAACTCCTGAATCCACAATAACCCGTGGTACTATTGATTTTAAAATCCTGAAAAAGATTGAAGGAAGACATATCGTAAAGGACATCCGTTTTGAAGCGGACGGAAAACCTTTTCATTTTTTTGAAAAAGTGAAGCTTCACACTTTGGAGGCCATCAATTCTTATGCATCAGAATGCGGTTTTGAAAGGGTAAAGATCTGGGGTGATTATCAGCTGAATGAATTTAACAGGGAAGTTTCACCACGCTGCATCAATTTATTTAAGAAAAAAGCATGATAACAGTTGTTTTACTGATATTAAGCGTTATTACAGGAGTTTTCCTCGGCAAGCATTTCGGAAAAAAAGAAAAGCTGGCTAAAAATCTTTTGGTTCTGAGTGCAGGATTTCTGATCACCATCTGTTTGAACGAGGTTTTTCCGCAGGTTTATACTTCAGAAGCAGGAAGCAGCCTTGGAATTTTCGTTATCGCAGGAGTTCTGCTTCAGATGATCCTTGAAGCTTTAACAAAGGGTTTTGAGCACGGACATTTCCATCATCATAGCGAGCATAATATTCTTCCTGTTGCATTAATGGTAGGGTTGTTTATTCATGCTTTTATTGAAGGTATTCCCTTAGCCAACGAAGAGCAGCAACTGTCCCCTTATCTTCTGGGCATTGTATTTCATAATCTTCCGATTTCATTTATACTCGGTGCATTTTTATTTAACAGAAAGAATGAGTCTAAGACTTCGCCTTATCCATCTTTATTGATTGTGGCCTTATTTGCGCTGGCTTCACCGATGGGAATGCTATTGGGAAATTATTTTAATCCTGATCTGCAACCCTATTTTCTGGCTATTGTAGGAGGGATTTTTCTCCACATTTCATCCGTGATCATTTTTGAAAGTAATAAAAACCACAATATCGACTGGATAAAAATTGGCCTTGTCATCCTTGGCGTCTCCCTAGCACTGATTATGCATCTCTTCCATCATCATCCTACAGGACATTCTCATTAAGATTAAGAGTCTAAGTAAAGTATAGAAGATATTCTTAAGTAACAAGTTCACCATTTAATTCAACGAAAAATAAGAAGCTCCGGATCTTACGATCCGGAGCCTCAATTTAATCACTCATTACACAATCTGGAATTAGAACTTCCAGCCGAATGTAATAAAGAAGTTATTTCTGTTATTTTTCACTTCTGAGACTACAAAATAATCTGACGACAGAATACTGTTATCTGAATAATAGGCAGTATCAGTACTTGGGTTTCCTGTTTCAATACCTCGTAAGAAAGGATTGCTGTATTTAGAGGTTACATACTGGTATGATGCATCTATGTAAAAAGATTTGAAATCATATCCCAAACCGAATGAAGCAAGGTTTCTGCTGTTAAGCATCATATTGCTGTATGACTGGTCTGAAGTGGAAGCATCAGGATTTACCTGACTTACCGTCAAAGCATCAAAAGGATTAGATACATAAGAATAACCTCCTCTTAATCTAAACTGCTTTAATCTGTATTCTGCTCCTATCCTTACTTCAGATAAGTTTTTATAATTATCTTTGAAGAAACTGTTGAGTTCAGTTTCTGTACCTGTAACGACTTTATACTTAGGTTTTGTCAGACCCAGCGTATAATCTACATTTAATGAGAAGTTTTTGCTGGCAACAAATGCAGCACTTACTGTAGCCTTAAGCGGTGTTGTAAGATCACGGCTTTCACTATCCGTTCCATCTCCGAAATTCGGATCATTATAGAACCTGTAATCTCTGTCTATACGCCAGAATGTAGGTGTTTCTATAGCACCTCCGATTCTGAAATTAGGACTAAGTTTACCGATCACCCCTACAGAAGCTGAAAAACCTGAAGACCTTTCAAGAAAAGGAGTACTCTGTCTCTCAAAATATTCTAAAGAGCCATTTGATAAGGATTGGAAAGCTGCAGTATCATATTGATCAATTGATGCATTGAAAAAATTCAATCCTGCACCGATATATACATTATGATTATAATTGGCTCCTACCCCAAAGCTTGTTTTTGATAGGTTTCCATATCTGTTATAAGCATGCCCCGCAAATGATGCACTCTTATCAGTAAAATCCTTGATAACATCACTGCTTCCAGGAGATTCTACATAATTATCCAATGACTGATTGGAGTAATTAATCCCGATATTGATAAATTTCCATCCTGATGTACTCATCAGAGGGAAAGACATTACTGCTCCTATGTTTCCAAGATCGGTATTTGTTTTACTATAATCGATGGTAGATCCTGCCCAGGTACTTTTATTTTTATTGGCTGCAATAGACAGCGTTCCTGAAACTTCTCCCGAAATGGCAACCCCTAAACCTGCGGGGTTCGTCAGCAGTGAATTGGCATCTCCTCCTAATGCTCCGTTAGCTCCTGCCATTGCATTAAACTTTGACGAACCCACCATAGGAGTGCTGGAATAAACATCTACAGTATTTCTTAATATAGAAACATCCTGAGCCTGCACAAAAAATGCTGCAGCAACGCCCATTAATACTAAAGATTTTTTTAACATTATTTTTTTTAATAGTTATTAATTTTGAAATTATCTGCCGCCTCTGAAGCCGCCGCCTCCGCCGCCGGATCTCATACCGCCACCTGAAGAACCACCGCTTCTGAAGCCGCCGGAAGAACTTCCGCCTGATCTGAAGCCGCCACCATCATTGGATCGGAAACCACCATTATTATAATTAGGTTGAGTGTTATAATTTTGTCTCGGTTGAGAACCTGAATTACGGAATCCACCTGACTGTTGTTGATTTCTATAGCCTCCGTTCGAATTCCCTTGTCGGAATCCTCCGTTGTTATATGAGCCATTGTTTCTGTAACTGCCATTGGAACCATTTCTGAAACCTCCGCTGGTGCTTCCGTTTCTGAAACCGCTATTGTTATTCTGGAAACCGTTTCCACTGTTTCTGAAACCGCCTCTGGACGTATTGGTTCTATACACAGCATTCGTTAAACCAGGATTACTGAAACCGCCACCACCGCTTCTTCTGCTATAAATTGGTCTGTAACTGTTACCCCAGTAACCGCCACCGTAATATGGATAACCGTAGTATCCACCCCAGAATGGATCATAATATCCGCCCCAGTAAGGATTTCCCCAGCCCATAGAGCCTCCCCAGCCCCAGCCGAAAGATCCACCCCAACCGAATGATCCGCCCCAGCCCCAGGATAAGCCTATACCCCAGCCCCAACCGCGGTTCATACCCCAATAAGGGCTATAACCACCATACCATCCCCAAGGAGATCCCCAGGAATTGTCATAATAGTTGGTCTGAGCACCGGCAAATGCACCCCAGTCTGAATCTGTAGCATTGGTATTCCAGTTGTTATCACTCCAAGTATTGTATCTGTTATCTTGTTCTCTGGAATTAGCCTGCGCATTTTGAATCACATTAGAGTCCTGGTAATAATCGTAATTTTCACCTACTCTGTTTCCGCCATCATTGATGATCACTCCTTCTGGCAGCGTATCTTTATTAGGGTCATAGTATACCCCATCGGTCTCTGTATAACCGCCCATTTGAGCGCCACAGGACACAAGTAGTAATCCGCCTGATATTGCCAGAATCCCTTTGGATTTTAGCAGACCAAGCAAATTTTTATGTATATTTCTTTTCATGATAACGTAAAGATTTTTAATTTAAATTATATTTGCAACCTGTACCAAAAATGTACCAAAACACTGGTAAAAAAATCTATCAAAAATAGATTTTTATTTTTAGATTACAATAATGTACAAAAGTTAAAAAAATTTTAAAAAATAATGGCAAAATTAACCTCAAGAAGCGAAGATTACAGCAAATGGTATAATGAGTTGGTGGTAAAAGCTGACTTAGCTGAAAACTCTGGAGTGCGAGGATGCATGGTGATTAAACCATACGGCTATGCAATCTGGGAAAAAATGCGTGATGAAATGGATAAAAGATTCAAGGAAACAGGTCACGTTAATGCTTATTTTCCGCTTTTTGTGCCCAAAAGCCTATTTGAAGCCGAGGAAAAAAATGCAGAAGGTTTTGCTAAAGAATGTGCAGTAGTTACTCACTATAGACTAAAAACAGATCCGGACAATCCACACAAACTTATTGTAGATCCGGATGCAAAATTAGAAGAAGAACTTATTGTGCGTCCTACTTCTGAAGCCATTATCTGGAATACTTACAAAAACTGGATCCAGTCTTACAGAGACCTTCCTATATTAATCAACCAGTGGGCTAATGTTGTCCGTTGGGAAATGAGAACCCGTCTCTTCCTGAGAACGGCAGAATTTTTATGGCAGGAAGGCCACACAGCACATGCTACCAAAGACGAAGCAGTAGAAGAAGCTGAAAAAATGAATGATGTCTATGCGGATTTTGCTGAGAAATTCATGGCGATGCCTGTTGTTAAAGGAATAAAGACTCCGTCTGAAAGATTTGCCGGAGCTGATGAAACTTATTGTATTGAAGCACTGATGCAGGACGGAAAAGCCCTTCAGGCAGGTACATCACACTTCCTTGGACAGAATTTCGCAAAAGCTTTCGATGTAAAGTTTACCAATAAAGAAGGTAAGATAGAACATGCCTGGGCAACATCATGGGGAACTTCCACACGTCTTATGGGCGCCCTGATCATGACCCATTCTGATGATTTCGGATTGGTACTTCCTCCAACTTTGGCACCCATTCAGGTGGTTATTGTTCCGATCTTTAAAGGAGATGAACAGTTGGCGCAGATCAGCGAAGTGGCATATGATATTCAGTCTAAATTGAAAGCCAAAGGAATTTCCGTAAAATTTGATGACGATACGCATAACAAACCGGGATGGAAATTTGCAGAATATGAATTAAAAGGTGTTCCTGTAAGAATAGCTTTAGGACCTAAAGACCTGGAAAATAAATCTGTAGAGATCGCAAGAAGAGATAACCTTACAAAAGAAGTTCGTTCCATTGAAGGTATTGATACTTATATCGAAGAATTACTGCAGACCATCCAGAAAGACCTTTATGAAAAAGCTTTAAACTTCAGAAAGGATAATATTACACGAGCAGATAATTACGAAGAATTCAAGAAAGTGCTGGAAGAAAAAGGAGGCTTTATCTATGCACATTGGGATGGAACTGCTGAAGAAGAAGAGCAGATCAAGGATGAAACGAAAGCTACTATCAGATGTATACCTCTAGATGATGATACCGAAGAAGGTATTTCTCTCATCAGTGGAAAGCCTTCTAAAAGACGTGTATTATTCGCAAAAGCATATTAATTTTTTTTGATGATTTTCAAAAACTTAGCTGAAAATTAAATAAATATTCAAAAAAAAATAACATTGGACAGATTTTTGTTTAAATTTATGCAACATTAATCTAAAAAATAATTTATTATGTCTTTAAATGTCATTGATTTAATTAAAGGACAGCTAGGTCCCGCTTTGGTTTCACAAGCAGCTTCACAATTTGGAGAAAGTGAATCAGGTATTTCAAAAGCAATTGGAGGTATGCTTCCTGCAGTGTTAGGAGGATTAGCAAATAATTCTAATAACCCGGGAGTTTTGGATGCAATTACCAATGCCTCGTCGAGTGGTATTTTAGGAAATTTAATTGGAGGTACTTCTGGTAGCCCTGTAATTTCCAATCTGTTGACTTCTATCTTTGGAGACAAGATCAGCGGAATAGTAAATGCTATTGCTACTTATGCAGGAATTAGTAATAATTCTTCGAGTTCGCTGCTGAACTTAGTGACAGGAGCTACGGTAGGTACTATCGGAAAATATGCTGCTGATAATAATTTGGATAAATCTGGTATTTCAAACCTATTAGGAGAACAAAAGGGAATTATTTCTTCACTTCTGCCAGCAGGACTTTCTCTTGCTTCTCTGAATATCGGAGACTGGGCAAAAGGGTATAAGTTTGATAACGATAACGATACCATTAGACCAACTGCCAGCGAAGAGCCTAAAATAGAAGTTACAAGAAGTACAACAGCTGCAGGAACCAATCCTGACAGAAATAATAATGATGGCGGAGGATCTATCTGGAAATGGTTGCTTCCGCTTTTACTTTTAATTGCTGCAGGTTATTTCTTGTGGAAACAGTGTGAAAAGAAACAAACCACTACCACTACAACAACAACTGATTCTACGGCATCTACAACGGATACAGCTGCAACTGTTACCACTACAGATACATCAGCTACGACAACTGCTCCGGCAGCCAAAACTGATGAAAACATTGATCTTAACGGTGTGATGCTGAAAGGTTATAAAGGAGGAATGGAAGATCAGATGATCACCTTCCTGAAATCTGGAGATTATAAAAATGCTGCAGACGATGCCGCATTAAAAGATAAATGGTATGATTTTGACCATGTGAATTTCAAAATGGGAAGTTCTACAGAATTGGAAGCAGGTTCTCAGGGGCAACTTGATAATTTAGTAGCAATTTTAAAAGCATTCCCGGATGCAAAGATCAAAATCGGAGGTTATACTGATAAAACAGGTAACGAAGCAAACAATGTAAAACTATCTAAAGCAAGAGCTGAATTTATTAAGTCTGCTTTAGTTAAAGCTGGAGTTGGTGCTCAGGTTTTAGAAGCAGAAGGTTACGGAAGCAAATTTGCTAAAGTAGATGCTAAAGCTTCTGATGCTGAAAGAGCTGCAGACAGAAAAATGGCGGTAAGATTTGCAAAATAAATCTTAAATCAATAAAACAGAATCCCGGAAAGTAATTTTCCGGGATTTTTTTTGTTCTGAATTTTGTATTTATATTTATTTAATTAAATTTGTTAGTCATTTCTAACATTTATGAATCTTAAATTAAATAATGCCTGGCGTAAAGATAAAACTTCCCACTCCCTCTCGGAGGTATATTCCTCTATAAAAGTTCCACGAAATGCTCCGTTCTGGCGAAAGTATCTGGCTTTTGCAGGTCCGGGACTGATGATTGCTGTTGGATATATGGACCCTGGTAACTGGGCTACGGACATTGCAGGTGGTGCACAGTTCGGGTATACACTTCTCTCAGTCATTCTTATTTCCAATATTTTCGCTATGGTTTTACAACATTTATCTGTAAAATTAGGTGTTGTCGCTGAAAGAGATCTGGCTCAGGCATGCCGGGATCATTTTAGTCCCACAACCAATTTTATCCTTTGGATATTCTGTGAAATAGCTATTGCCGCCTGTGATCTCGCCGAGGTGATAGGCTCAGCTATTGCCCTTAACCTTCTCTTTCACATTCCACTCACCTGGGGAATTGTGATCACTACAGTAGATGTTCTGGTCATTCTTTTACTTCAGGCTAAAGGTTTCAGATGGATAGAAAGTATTGTTGGTGGACTTATTTTTATCATTCTAGCCTGTTTTATATATGAAATTGTAATTTCACAACCAGCATTTAATGAAATTCTGGGTGGACTGGTTCCTCAAAAAGAGATCATTCAAAATCCAGCGATGCTTTATATTGCTATCGGAATTTTGGGGGCTACCGTCATGCCACACAACTTATATCTTCACAGCAGCATCGTCCAGACAAGAGATTATGAACGTAACCGTGAAGGAAAAAAAGAAGCGATAAAATTTGCCACTTTAGACAGCACAGTTTCCCTGATGCTCGCGTTTTTCATCAATGCGGCAATCCTGATCCTGGCTGCTGCAACATTCCATACAACAGGAAATGAACATGTGGCAGATATTCATGATGCTTACAAAATGCTTACTCCGATTTTAGGGGCTTCTATGGCAAGCATTGCATTTGCAATTGCGCTGCTGGCATCAGGTCAGAATTCTACACTTACCGGAACCCTTGCGGGTCAAATCGTCATGGAAGGCTTTTTAAATATCAGATTAAAACCATGGCTCAGAAGACTGATCACCAGACTGATCGCTGTAATTCCAGCTTTAATCGTCGCCATCCTTTATGGTGAAAAAGGAACAACCGATCTGCTGGTTTTAAGTCAGGTCATCTTATCAATGCAGCTGAGTTTCGCTGTAGTGCCACTGGTAATGTTTACCAATGATAAAGCTAAAATGGGAGAATTTGTAAACAAACCTTTTCTAAAAATCTGCGTCTGGATTATCTCAGTTGTCATTATTGTTTTAAACCTATATCTGCTCTATCAAACGTTTACAGGATAGAGAATTGTGAATCGTTAGATCAATAATTCACAACTTACTTGCGAAGCAAAATTGACCATTCACAGAAATATTCAGCAATTGTGAATGGTGAATTATCAATGGTGAATCGTTACAACAGCGAATAATTCACAAATTCACTTGCAAAACAAAATTGACCATTCACAGAAATATTCAACGAATGTGAATACTGAATTGTCAATGGTGAATTGTTACAACAGCGAATAATTCACAAACTCACTTGCGAAGCAAAATTGACCATTCACAGAAATATTCAACGAATGTGAATACTGAATGGTCAATGGTGAATCGTTACAGCAAAGAATAATTCACAACTCACTTGCGAAGCAAAATTGACAAAAAATCCAACAATTTTGAATAGTGAAAGATTAATTACAAATCATACTACCAACAATAATTCCGCTCACTTGCAAAGCAAAATTGGCAATTCATCCTTCTTATCCACGATTAAGGCCATCATTTTCTGCCTTAATGTCCATATTTTATATTTGGCAGACTCTTTGTGAAACAATCTTTAAATAAATATTGGATTATGGAAAATAAGGATATTAACGAAGAAAGCATCAATAATCAGGAAGAAAACAACATTCAGAACGAAGCAGTATCTGAAGACAATGTGACAGCTACACCTACTCCGGAGGAACTTTTGGCAGAGGAAAAAGACCGTTACATCAGATTGTATGCAGAGTTCGAAAACTATAAAAAAAGAACGGCAAAAGAGAAGATGGAATTCTTCCAGTATGCCAATCAGGATATGATGATTTCCATGCTTGGAATTCTGGATGATTTCGAGAGAGCTTTAAAAGAAATTGCTAAAAACGGGAATTCATCTGACCTTCAGGGCGTAGAACTCATTTATCAGAAATTTAAAAACAGGCTTACCGAAAAAGGCTTAAAAGCGATGGAAGTAAATGCAGGAGATACCTTCAATGTAGACTTCCATGAGGCAATTACACAGATTCCTGCACCATCGGAAGATCTAAAAGGCAAAATCGTAGATGTTATTGAAACAGGATATACTTTAAGTGATAAGGTGATCCGTTTTGCAAAAGTAGTAACAGGAAACTAAAAATATTAATGATAAATGATGAGTGATCAATGATGAAATTCACGTTGTTTATCACTCATCAATAATCAATTATAAGCATTATGTCAAAAAGAGATTATTACGAAGTTCTTGAGATCAGTAAATCTGCATCAGCTGAAGAGATAAAGAAATCATACCGAAAAATGGCGATCAAATTTCACCCGGATAAGAATCCCGGCGATAAAGAAGCTGAAGAAAAATTTAAAGAAGCGGCTGAGGCTTATGAAGTCCTTAGCGACGATCAGAAACGTGCCAGATACGACCAGTTCGGGCATTCCGGAATGAGCGGCAATGGTGGTTTCGGAGGCGGAGGCTTCGGAGGCGGTATGAATATGGAAGATATTTTCAGCCAGTTTGGAGATATTTTCGGCGGAGGAGGCTTCGGTGGTTTTGGCGGTGGCGGCGGAGGTCGTCAGCAGGTGAAAGGTTCCAATTTAAGGATCAGAATCAAACTGAACCTTGAAGAAATGGTAAACGGTACACAGAAAACCATCAAAGTCAAAAAAATGAAGATGGCAGAGGGTGCTACTTCAAAAGTATGCCCTACCTGTAACGGTTCCGGTGTTCAGCTTAAAGTGATGAACACGATGTTCGGACAGATGCAGACGCAGACTACCTGTGGTACCTGTCAGGGAATCGGTAAAGTAGCCGATAAAATTCCTGCAGGAGCCAATGCGCAGGGACTGATCAAAGATGAAGAGGAAATTTCAATCAATATTCCGGCGGGTGCAAGAGACGGTATTCAGCTTAATGTAAGAGGAAAAGGAAATGATGCTCCATTCGGTGGAATTCCGGGTGACTTATTGGTGATCATTGAAGAGGAAGTAGATAAAACGATCAAGAGAGAAGGCGATAACCTTCACCAGGAATTATATATCTCGTATGCGGAAGCTGCGTTGGGCGCTAAGAAAGAAGTACCTACTGTAGGTGGTAAAGTGAAAATTACTATTGATCCGGGAACACAGTCAGGAAAGATCCTGAGACTGGCAGGAAAAGGTCTTCCAAGCATCGACAGCTATGGTAAAGGCGATATGTTTATTCATATCAATGTATGGACACCACAGAAGCTAACAAAGGAGCAGAAAGATTTCTTTGAAAAGCAGATGTCCAGCGGAGAAATGGTTGCAGAACCTTCCGGAAAAGAAAAAACTTTTTTTGATAAAGTAAAAGATTTATTCAATTAAAATATTTAAAAGAGACTTTTTAGCAAGTCTCTTTTATTTTTTTGATTTTAAAACGACTCGGAGCGGCTTCTACGAAGCCGCTCCGAGTCGTTTATTATATACAGTTCCTTATTTCTTCTTTACCAAAGAAACAGCACTCTTTCCCATTGTAAAAAGTGCAACAGCAGCTAATCCTCCTGTAAGTCCGAGAATAATTTCTTTTAAAATAGTAAGAAACTTATCAGAAGACCAGGAAGGCAAAAAGTGGTGAAGAAATTCCACTCTGTGGGCAAAAATACCGCCGGCAACCATAATCAAAGCAACCGTACCAATAATCCCTAAAGCTTTAATAACAATAGGTAAGGCTTTCACCAATAAATGTCCAAGCTTTCCAAAGAAGCCTTTATCATTACTTTTTTTGATTAATTTGAATCCTGCATCATCCATCCTTACAATCAAAGCAACAATTCCGTAAACTCCCACTGTCGCTATAAATGCAACCAGACTTGTTACTAAAATCTGTGTAATAAAAGGATGGCTTTCCTCTAAAACCGTTCCTAAAGCAATGATGACAATCTCAATAGATAAAATAAAATCCGTAGTAATAGCCGATTTTACCTTTGTTTTTTCTATTTCTTCATCACTTCTTTCATCTTCTACAATTTCTTCCACAACTTCATGACCTTTTTTATCTCGATGAAAAAGAAATTCTATGATTTTTTCAACTCCTTCAAAAGCCAGGTACAAACCTCCCAGAATCAGCACATAATTAATTGCCGGTGCATAAAGCCAATTTAGAAGGAATACAACAGGAAGAATAATCAACTTGTTAATAAAAGAGCCTTTTGTAATTGCCCACAAAACCGGAATTTCCCTTGAAGAAAGAAAACCAGTGGCTTTCTCTGCATTCACAGCCAGGTCATCACCTAAGATACCAGCTGTTTTCTGTGTAGCTATTTTACTTGTAACGGCTACATCATCCATCAACGCTGCAATATCATCTAAAATTGCAAAAAAACCAGACGCCATATTGTTTTAATATTATTTTAATATATGTTAAGTTCGACAAAAATAATTATTAAAATCTATTTTTATTTGTTTCTGAATATTAATTTTAAATATTTTCTAATGACGGATTGCTTATTTAAACAAAACTCTGCTTAATTTTAAATCGTTTTAAAACGATTATACCATGCGCCATAAACACACTGTTTTTTTCTTAGGATGTATCACTTTCTTCCTAAGTGCATTTCTTTCCCCATTAAAGGCTCAAAAAAAAGCTGACAATCCCGGAGAAAATATCGAACGAAAAAAGCAGGCTATAGATAGTGTGATACAATCTTATGCCGGTATCAACAAATTTAACGGAACTGCACTGATCCATTATCAGCATAAAACATTTTTCGAAAAATCCTACGGATGGCAGGATGCGGAAAAGAAGATCTTTAACCAAGATAAAAGTATTTACCAGATTGCTTCTTTAACCAAATCTTTTACTGCATTGGTCATTATAAAACTTAGCGAAGAAGGAAAACTTTCGGTGAAAGATCCGCTCTCTAAATTTATACCGGATTACCCCAGAGGAAATGAAATTACTGTTGAGAATCTGCTAAACCACACATCAGGAATTTATGAAGCGTTGCGAAACAAAGAGTATTTCCGTCTTATCCACACGGGAGAAAAGATTCAAAAAAGTAGGGAAACTTCATTTTTTAAAGATGAACCGTTGGATTTTGACCCGGGCACCCAGTTTTCCTACACCAATTCCGGATATATCCTGCTGGGAATAATCATTGAAAAAATAACAGGGTTGTCTTATGAAGAGGCTGTAACAAAATTTATTCTTGAACCCCTGAAAATGAATCACACCGGATTTGATTACCCTGCATTGAAAAGCCCTGACAAAACAGTTCCCTATTCTTATATATCAAAAACAAAACAGGTAAAAACCGAAATATGGAACCCGGATTTAACCGGCTCTGCGGGACAAATTTACAGTACTGCGGAAGATCTGTACAAATATTATACGGGTTTAAGGGATTATAAAATTGTATCCAAAGAAGCATTCAAAAAAGCGACAACACCTTATCTGAGTGGCTACGGCTACGGTTGGTTCATTGATGACCTGTATGGGAAAAAACTGATCAATCACGGAGGAAATATTGAAGGAGCAACAAGCTATTTTGCCATGCTTCCTGAAGAGGATATTTGCATTATCCTGCTCAATAATATCACGAGCAAAAAATTGGAAAAAGCCGGCAATACTATTCTAGCCGTACTATTGGAACAACCTTATGATCTTCCAAAGCCTAAAAAAGAAATAACACTGGATCCTGTGATAGTCAAAAAATACGCAGGTAATTATGTACTTTCCAAAGATGAAACCATTCATATTATTGATAAAAAAGGTCAGCTTTTTATTCAAAATAATAACGGTCCAAAAGTAAGAATGCTGGCTGAGAAAGAAGATGCTTTTTTCCTTCAGGATGATGATACAGAAATTACTTTCGTCTTCAAAAAAGGTGAAAAGGATGTTGTGATGATTAAAAAAGGGCTTTCCTCAAAAACGGCTGAAAAGCAGTAAAAAATGGTGAAGGAAAATTTTTAGTAAGTTCATCCTGTTTCAAAATAACATTTCCTTTTCTGAAATAACCTTTGAATCTTTGATTGAAACGTTAAAAATCATCTTTTCTGAAGATTCTTTACGGTAATTTTCTGTAAATTTAATTAATGAAAAAGCTCGTTCTCAGGTACCATTTTTTTGTTGTAGGCTGTCTCAGTTTCCTGCTACAGTCATGTAACACGAAGTTTAGGGTTTGGGTAGGGACAGGCGGTCAGCAGAAAATTTATAATCTGAAATATGGTGAGCATAAAAGACAGAAGATGGATGTTTTCCTACCGTTGAACTATGCTGAAGATTCCCCTGTCATTCTTATTGTGCATGGAGGAGCCTGGACTCTTGGAAAAAAGGAGCACATGATCAAGATTCAGAAAATGCTTTTTGAACATAAGATCCCAAGTATCAATATGAATTACAGACTGGTTTCTAAAGGCAAAAAAATTACTTATAAACAACAACTCGAAGATATTGGCCTGGCTATAGAAAAATTCAATTCTCTTGCTGAAAAGGCAGAACTTCAGCCGGATAATTATATTTTATTGGGAGAAAGCGCCGGCGGACATCTTGCCCTGCTCTACGGCTACAGCCATCCGGAACAGATCAAAAAGATTATTTCCCTGAGCGGACCAACAGATTTTTACAGCCCTGAATATCTGAATTCATTTTACTCAAAATATTCTTCTCCTACTTTCCAGAAGGTGGTAGGAACAAAATTTGACCGTAAAAATATATCTGAAGCCTTCAAGAAAGCCAGCCCGATCGCCAATATATCCAACGTTCCTACACTCCTTTTTCAGGGAAATAACGACTTCTTAGTAAATCAACATCAGGGACTTTCTATGGATTCTGCCCTTACAAAGCAGAATGTTCCTCACAAACTGATCTTTATGGAAAGAACAGGCCATGTGCCGAGGTTTTTCAACAAAATAAAAAGAGACAGCATTATCTATCCCAACATTGTGGAATGGATAAAAAAATAACCCGCTGAAAAGCAGGTTATCTATTATAATTTTATTGTATTCTTATTCAGAATCTTTGTTTTCGTATTTAGAAAAATCTTCTTTTTTACCAAAAACAAACTTAATGATCACCGGAAGTGTTGTTACCAAAACAATGACAATAATGATGTACTCCAGTTTTTCTTTTAAATTGATTCCAAACTGTTCCATAAACAATTTGTCAAGATAATGTCCTGCAAAAATCAAGATAAATGACCATAATACCGCACCGATAATATTATCTCTTAAGAACTCTTTTTTATCCATCTTCACAATTCCTGCAACAATGGGAGTAAAAGTTCTCACAACCGGTAAGAATCTTGCCATAATAATAGCTAGTGCCCCATGTTTTTCAAAGAAATCATGAGCTTGATAAAGATACTTTTTCTTGAAAAGCATTGAGTCCGGTCTTTTATATAAAGCAGGGCCTGCTTTTCTTCCGAAATAATACCCAACTTCATTTCCTATGATAGCAGCTAGAGCTACTCCTGAAGCTAAAATAGTGGTATCTAAGAAATCGCTTCCTGTAGAACCAAACGTCTCTTTGATGATTTCAACGGCATAAATTCCTGACACAAACAGTAATGAATCTCCAGGCAGGAAAAACCCTACAAAAAGACCTGTTTCAGCAAAAACAATAAATAAAATAAGCCAGAACCCACCCATTTTTATATAAAACTCGGGGTTCAGTAAATCTCTCCAGCTATTGAAATCTTCCATATATAACGATTAACAACAAAAGTAAGCGTAAAATGTCTTAAACAAAAATTAATTATAAGTTTTTAACTAAAATACAGGCATGATATTTTACAAGTCCATATCATCGTCTGAAACTGCCGTACCATCGGCCATCAGGAAGGCTTTCAGGAATGGAGTAAGATTACCGTTCATCACAGAATCCACATCTGAAGTTTCATGACCGGAACGGACATCTTTTACCAGTTTGTAAGGATGCATTACGTAGTTTCTAATCTGGCTTCCCCATTCTATTTTCATTTTGTTGGCTTCAATATCGGTTCTAGCCTTCAAACGTTCTTCAAGCTCCATTTCATATAGTCTTGAACGAAGAAGCTGCATGGCTTTTTCTTTATTCTGAAGCTGTGAACGGGACTCAGAGTTTTCAATGATGATTCCTGTTGGTGCGTGACGAAGACGTACGGCAGTTTCTACCTTGTTCACGTTCTGTCCTCCCGCCCCGGAAGACCTCATGGTTTCAAATGAAATATCCGCAGGATTGATGTTGATCTCAATCGTATCATCCACCAACGGATAAACATATACAGATACGAAACTTGTATGACGTTTTGCATTGCTGTCAAAAGGGGAAATCCTTACCAGTCTGTGGACGCCATTTTCACCCTTCAGATACCCGAAAGCATATTCACCATCAATTTCAAGGGTAACGGTTTTTACGCCGGCTACCTCTCCTTCCTGATAGTTGAGTTCACGCATTTTGTAACCCTGTTTTTCAGCCCACATTGTATACATTCTCATCAGCATGGCAGCCCAATCACAACTTTCTGTACCTCCTGCTCCCGCAGTGATCTGGAGAACAGCTGAAAGCTCGTCTCCTTCGTTGGAAAGCATATTTTTAAATTCCAGATCTTCGATCTTTTCTACAAGCTTAGGAAATGTTTCATCCAGCTCTTTTTCAGAGTCCGGATCTTCTTTGGCAAATTCCAGCAGCACCTGAAGATCTTCAAACTGGGTTCTGATCTCTTCATAATCCTCTACCCATCTCTTTTTGGAACGGAGTTGTTTCAGAAAGGTTTCTGCTTCTTTTGGAGCATCCCAAAATTCGGGAGCAGCTGTTTTTTCATCATCATTCGCTATTTCGATCTTCTTTTTTTCGATCTGAAGATATTTGTGTAGGTCTTCAATTCTGGATTGAACTTCTTTTATATGGTCGTTGTTGATCACGAAATTTTTATTTTAAGCAAAAATACGGAATTCTTTTGTGAGTTGGAATGCGGATTGGGGTTTCGGTATTCGAGTTTGCAGGTTTGCAGAGATGATAAAATGATTAATATGTATTTATTCAAATATTATTTCTGCTTCAAAGCTCTTCCTCAGGAATTCTTTTGATTTTTTACTTTCAATTTTGAAACCAAACATTGTTAAAGTATACACAAATAAGAGCATAGCCATAGGAGCAAAAAAAAGTAGAGATATTTTTTCCTGCGCTATACATATGCCTATTAAAAAGAATAAAACGAACCCACACCACATTATTAAAAAAAGAAATACAAACACTTGTAATTTCATAGTAACTTCAATTTGAGTTCCGTAGTTATTTTTTTGAATTATCCCTTTTATTTGGGGAAGAAAAGAATTTCTGTTATTTATAATTCTATTGATTTCAAAACTGTTATTATTTATAAATCCCTCATACTCTTTTGCTGATGTTTTACCAAAACGGAATTTTTTGGGTTCAACAAAGCCTGAAAGCTTTGTCATTATTTCCTCTTCAGACAAATTGGTTCTATAAACAATACGTTCATAAGGTAAATATTTCATTTGTATACAATGTATTTAAATCAGCTCAGCCACCATCTCTCCAATCTTCGGAGCCAGTGCCACTCCCATTCCTGAAAGCCTTACGGCACAGAACTGTCTTTCTGAAAGCTGTTTCACAATCGGCGTTTTTTCGGAACCCATTGCCATAATTCCTGACCATCGGAGTTCGATTTTAAATTTCTGATCCGGCAGAATCACTTCTTTTAAAAAGTTTTCTAAATGATTTTGTAAAAATTCTGTGGTTTCAAAAGAAGCTGTTTCTTCATTTTTAAAATCCTGATTTCTTCCGCCACCTAACAAAACTCTGTTTACGAGATTTCGGAAATAGTAAAAACCCTCATCATAATGAAAGGTTCCTTTAAGCTTTAAATCTTTAATAGGCTCTGTCAGGAGGATCTGTCCACGGGCAGGAATAATTTCTTCTTTTTCAAGGAATTTTGAACTGAAAGCATTGGTACAGTAAATTATTTGTTCGGCCTTCACAGAAAGTGATTCCGAAAGACAAACCTCTACCCCATTCGTTTTCTCATTGATATTATTCACTTCAGTTCCGAAGAGAAATTCTACTTTCAATTCACTACATTTCTCAAGGAGCTTCTGTACTAGCTTTCCGGAATGCAGGCTTCCTTCGCAGGGATTTTCAACCAAAAATTCAGATTTTCCCAGCCCGAACTCTTTAATCTTCGCCTGATTAAGAAAATAAGTTTTATCAAGATCAGTTATCGTTTTAAACTTTTCATTAACAGCATCTAAATGTTTTAAAGGTTCATCATTATTCAGAATTTCATATCCTCCGTTCAGTTCAAAATCTATCTCATGAGTATTAAAATATTTTTTGATTTTCTGTAGTCCTTCAAACCTCATCTTAACCAATTCCAAGGTTTTTTCCCAGCCCATTTTCTGGGAATCAGCTATCACCTCGGTAAGGCTCCCAAAACAGGCAAATCCGGCATTCCGGGTTGAAGCTCCCAACGGAATTGTATTTCTTTCAATTATTAAAACAGATTTTTCGGGATATTTTTCTTTAATAGATATGGCCGTCCAGAGACCGGAAAATCCGGCACCTATAATGATGATATCTCTTTTTCTGTAAAAGGTTTCGATTTCCCAAATGCTGTTCATTTTTTGTAAAATGTATTTAATGTCGAGATCAATTTTAAGAGGCAGAAGTCAAGAACCAAGAACCGAGAATCAAGAATCAAGAATCAAGATGCTAGATTTCAGATGATTTGAGTAGTTGTAACTTCTTTTTTAGTCCAATATTTACTCATACTCTCCTACATTCAAACTCTAAGCTCTCTAACATCAAACCCAACTTATCCCTGTGCGTCGTCCTTTTTTTCCCCATTGTGATGAAAACCAATGGCTGTTCTCGGTTCTTCAACCACTTTGTAAGTTTCAAGTTCTTTTTTCAGAGCCTGGATTCTGAATTTAAAATCATCGAAATTATTGATAATTGCATCGGCCAAAAACCGGGCAACCTGGTCAAGGTATTCTTCAGTAAGTTTTCCTGCGGCATCTCTCAGGGCAGCATTTAACAGATTCTGATCAATCTTAAGATTTTCATTTTTGGTTTTTTGATATTGATTTTTAAGTCGTTTTTTAAGGCTCTGTGTAAAATCAATCAGCATGGTATTACTGAAAGCTTTCATTTTGGATGAGATCTCATGCCAGAACGGAACTTTGTCTGCCTTATTCTTTTTAAGAATCTTATAGAGAAGCGAATCTTCTTCAAGTTCCCTGGTCATTGCATAAAGAATGATTTCCGAACGTTCCGTTGCATTGGGTGGAAATATGGGAATCATCACATCAAATCTCCCGGGAGCAAGAATTTCTTCATCGATCTCGGATACGGAATTGGCAGATCCCACCATCAGCAGTTCTTCTTTTTCAAATTTACTTATGTAATGAAGAATTAATTCCTGGGTTTCAAGATTACAGGAAGCAAGATTAGTTTCTGCCTTTCTTTCCATCATGATCTCGTCGAAATCATCCAGGAAAAGCAATACTTTTTCTTCTTTCATCATGGTGAGCAGAAAATCATTGAAATTGGTTTGGTTTCCATCAATGAAAGATGTTCCGAGATAATGTTTTTTAACTTCCTTGAACTTATACCCGATAATTTCAGCAATTTTGGTTGCCCAGAATATTTTCCCACTTCCCGGAGGTCCGTACAGAACAATTCCTGCAGGTTTATGAATTCCCCAATCCTTGATTTGCTGAGGGTTCAGGAAGGATTCTAAAACAGCTGAAATATAAAAAAACAAGTCTCTGTATCCAATAAAATCCCTGTGCTGCAGGCTTGTTTTATGCCCGAAATAGTCATAAACGAACTGGTAGTTACCACCCAGCTTATTATCAATCCCATAACTTGAGATGGACGAGCGGAAAAAACCGTTGTCAAAAATGTTGGGATTGGCCTCTTTAATGGCTTCCTCAACTTTTTCCTTGGGTTGATTGATCACTTCAGCGATCTGCTCCAGGGTTTTATTTTTATCAAGATCTTTTTCGTATAGCTTTAAAAAGTCCAGGTTTTCACGGGCAAACTTTTCGAAATCTTTTTTTACTTCAAAGTTGGTACTGATGCATACGCCCAACTCGAGATCAAAATCCTGAATAAACTGTTTAATGGCTTCTGCAGAAACATTAAGCTCTTTGGCTAAATCAATTAACTTCATAAATTACCGATTAATTCTATCAAATTTAATATTTTAATCTTAAAAATCTATTGAAATCTTCTAAAATAAAACCTGTGTTCAACTTATGTTTGATAAGAACAGGACAAAGAACATGGTTCTATTTGGTAGTGACCTTAAGATACATTTCATTTACAGCATCTTCAATGATTTTCGGCTGATCCTGGTTGATGTAATGTCCGGCTCCCGGCACTGTAATCTGCCTGCTGTCTGTGGATAGATGCAGGAGATTTTTCTGCATTTTAGCCCATGCATCAAGCATTTCGTTTTTCAGTTTCCGATCTTTAATAAAGCTATCATATCTTGTTGTATCACCTGCTGTGATTACAAATAGAGGAATGGAACCAAAAGAATTTATTTTTGCGGCGTCCTCCTTTATTGTTTTCATATGGTCCTGTTCTTCCAGGGTAGCATCAGCACTTTTGTAAAGCAATGCAGGCATGATAGAATTCTGGTAAGTGTATTGTGTACCTGCAGGAAACATATTTTTAAACATGAGTCTTGCAGCCCCGAACGTGTTGGCAAACTGCAACAAACCACCCGGCAGACCCTGAGTAACCATTTTGTACAATTCCGGAGACAGGTATTTTTTATCATCGGGACATTGGCTTTCTACCAGAATGACTCCGGCAACGTCTTGTGGATATTTTTTAACAAAAAACCTGGTAAGCATACCTCCGAAAGAATGTCCAATCAGAATGTAAGGCTTTGTCACTTTCGCTTTTTCAAGTAATAGATGGAGCTCTTCAGCCATTTTATCGCCTGTTTTAGGGTTTTTACCGCGCTCACTCCATAAAATTCCGGACCTGTCGTAAGAAAATGAAGTATATGTTTCAGGAAGCTGCTGCTGGATGTGGTACCATTGCAGGTGGCCTGAAGGATCGAAGGCTGTTTCAAAAACTACAGTCGGGCCACCGTTTCCTTTTTGAAGATAATGCATTTTATGATTTTCAACCTCTGCGAACTGGCCGTCAGGTTTAATTTTTTCAGCTTTTGAACGGGATATTTTTTCGAAAATAAATCCTGCAATTAATAAAAGAATAAGAATTAAAAAAAGTGCCATGAGCAATCTTTTTATCCATTTAATGGTTTTCATAGTTATATTTTTTGGTGACGTTTTCCAATGGGTCTTCATTCTGTAAAAATAGTTACACCGATAAAACAATGATACTGTGAGTCTTGTTACATTAAATTCTGAAAATATTAAAATTAAATTGTAACAATCTCTTGATTACATAGACTACTACTATGTAAAACAAATTACATGGAAAAAATTTTGTCAGTAAAGAATTTAACCAAAAAATTCAAAAGAACGGTAGTCAACAATATCTCGTTTGATGTAGAAAAAGGAAATGTGTACGGTTTGCTGGGTCCTAATGGAAGTGGAAAATCCACCACATTTGGAATGCTGCTGTCTACCATCAATCCTACCAGCGGCGATTGGTATTGGTTTGGGCAAAAGGGAACGTCCCCTGATACGCTGAAAAAAATAGGTGCTATTATTGAGCAGCCCAATTTTTATCCATATCTGGATGCTGAAACGAATCTTAAGATTGTGGCCGAGATCAAAGGAACTTCTCAAACAAGAATTGATGAAGTTTTGAAAACCGTAGGTCTTCTGGATAGAAAAAAAGACCCATTTAAAACCTATTCTTTAGGGATGAAGCAGCGTCTGGCAATTGCTTCTGCTATCCTGAACAATCCGGAAGTTCTTATTTTGGATGAGCCTACGAATGGTCTTGATCCTGAAGGAATTATCCAGATCAGGGATATTATCAGTACGATTGCCAGGCAAGGAATTACCATTATTATTGCAAGCCATCTTCTTGATGAGATCGAAAAGATCTGCAGCCATGTCATTGTACTGAAGGAAGGAAACTCAATCTACTGTGGAAGAGTGGATGAAATGACTGCCAACAATGGTTATTTTGAACTGAAAGCTGACAACAATACGCTGCTTTTAAGTGCTTTGAAAGAGCTGCAGTGGTTTAATATTGTAAAAATAGATGGTGAGATTATCAAAGCACAGATCCGGGAAGATGCTTCTATTTCAGCATCATCTCTCAATCAGAAGCTGGCTGAAAAGGGAATTTTCCTGTCTCATTTAACAAAGAAGAAACTGTCTCTTGAAACCCAATTCCTTGAACTTGTAAAAAACACGAATACCCATGCTTAAACTATTAAAACTAGAATATTATAAAAATCTGAATTACAGACCATTTAAGGTTTTTACGGTCATGTATTTTGCTATTCTGATCGCACTCCTTTTTATTGGTCTGGTAGATCTGAATATATTTGGAGGAACGATCAATTTAAAAGAACAGGGAATCTACAATTTCCCTGAGATCTGGAATTTCACCACATGGATTGTTGCTTTACTTAAAATTTTTCTGGGACTGATTATTGTTTTTTCAATTTCCCAGGAGTTTACGAACAGGATGTTTAAGCAGAATACAATTGACGGGCTGAGCAGAAAGGAATTTATAGGATCAAAGCTTTTAACTATTACGATCTTTACAGCTGTTTCCACACTGATAGTGTTTATCATTACTATGTTTTTGGGTCATCAATATTCCAAGGTGACTGATGCTTCAAAAGTTTATGAGGAAATCTATTACATTGGAAATTATTTTGTGAAGCTGTTTACATTCTTCTGTTTCCTGATGTTTCTTTCGGTATTGCTTAGAAAATCTATGTTCGTCTTTCTTGGTTTCTTTGCCTATTGGATTGCTGAAAAGGTTTTAGCAGGAATAGAAGCCTATCAGAAATTAACCGGAATGCAAGGGGAACAAAGAAAAGCAGTGCTTGAGAACGATTTCTTCATCACGAATCTTTTACCATTGGAAAGCATGTCAAATCTAATTCCCAATCCTTTAATGCGATTGAATATGGTCAAAATCATGGGTGTAAAATACGATGCGCATTATCCTACAGAAAGTATGATTGCGTGTATCATCTGGTCGGTAATTTTTATTTACGGTTCCTACTGGATCCTGAGAAAAAGGGATTGGTAAAATCTAATATTTAATGATTTAAAAATTGAATAATTTAAAGATTGAATTGATTTAAATAATAAAGTGGTCCTTTGGATCACTTTTTTTGTTTTTAATACATTCGGAAATGTTAAAAATAATGGCTGTTCATTTAGGTGTTGAATTTTTTGTTAATTTTATGAAAACGAGTGGATGAAAAAAATTTACTATTTTCCAGGATTGATCAGCGCTGTTATTATTCCGCTGCTGTTCTGGTATTATGGAATAAAGAGAGTTCAGCCTCAATATACGGTCATGGAACTGGGAATTCCGGCAAAACACAAATACAATGATACTTTAGACAATACCCTTGAACCCTATAGGAATTGGAGCTATAAAAAAATTGTGGTAAAGCCTAATACAGCTCTTCAAAACCAAAAATATTATGTTTCGGAATTGAAAAAACTTCAGGCTAAAAATGAAAAAGAGACGGGAATAGAATTTGTGATAGGAGATAAAAATAAACTACAAGACCTTATTGCTTTATTTGATGCCATGGCATTGGCAAAACAAGAATCTTATGGTGTAGACATAGAAAAGACAAATCATCTTTTCGCCATTCATTTTTATAAAGATCCTAATGAAGGTATTCATTCCAGCGGTGGATGTACAGTTGGAGGAGAAAATATTTATATGAAAAAAAAGCAAATCAATTTCTCTGATCCTGAAAATATTATAAAAAGCCTTCCCAAGCAATCATTTTACATACTTTTTGGATTTCTATTTCTGATTAATATGTCGATGCTTAGTATTAAAGAAAATCTCCAAATTAAAAGTAAATTATTGTTATGAAAAAGATCTACTACTTTCCTGGACTGATCAGCGCTGTACTCATTCCGCTGTTTTTCTGGTATTATGGAAACCAGAAGTTTGAGGAAATAAACCTCAATGTTATGGATATGTGGCTTCCTGCAAAAGTAAAAAATGGAGAAAAAACAATCACTTTTAAGCTTTGAACCTTTAAGAAACTGGAAGTATAAAAAAATAAAAGTTGAACCTAATAAATCCAAAGAAAATTCTGCTTTCTATATCTCAGAAATTAAGGGCCTTCAAAAAAGAAATGAAAAAAATACAGGGATTGAATTTATTTTAGACAACAATATTACTTATGGAGATTTTGCTTCTTTATTGAATGATATGGCAATTGCCAGACAAGACACCTATGCCTATGATTTAGAAAAGACGGGCCATCTATTTGCAGTCGTCAATTATATTGACCCAAATGCTATAGACCTCAAATATGAATGTTTACTTTGTCATGATGTTATTGGTATAAATGAAGTTTATAAGGTGAATATATTTGACGAAGTCCAGCAGTTTTTAATCCGACTTCCTAAAGAAGCATATTATATTATCTTCGGGTTTCTACTGTTATTAAATATTTCCATGTTCAGCATTAAAGAAAGATTTCAAATATCCCACTAAATGAAAAAAAAGACCGCCTTTCAGCGGTCTTCTCTCATATTACTTTTTATCCAGCAGAGAAATATATTCTCCGTAGCCTTTTTTCTCCATTTCAGCTTTTGGAATAAACTTCAGGGAAGCACTGTTGATACAGTAGCGAAGACCTCCTTTATCTGCAGGACCATCTGTGAAAATGTGTCCCAGGTGGGCGTCTCCGGTTTTACTTCTTACCTCCACTCTTGTCATTCCGGCAGATCTGTCCATTTTCTCATCAATCAGCTTTTTGGTAATCGGTTTTGAAAAGCTTGGCCATCCGCAACCTGATTCAAATTTGTCTGTTGAAATAAACAGGGGTTCTCCTGTTGTAATATCTACATAAATTCCCTCACGGGTCTCGTCCCAATATTCATTTTGGAAAGGTCTTTCTGTTCCGTTTTCCTGAGTTACATTATACTGTTCAGCGGTAAGCTCTTTTTTCAAAGCTGCCTTATCTTGCTTCTGGTATTTTGCTTTAGGAAGCGGGTTTGCATTTTTAGCCATTTCAAAAAGTCCCGGCTCGATATGGCAGTAACCTCCTGGGTTTTTATCCAGATAATCCTGATGATAATCTTCCGCTTTATAGAAATTTTTCAAAGGAATAGTTTCTACCAAAACAGGGCTGCTGTAGTTCTTAGATAATTTTTGTACTTCTTCTTTTACAATGGTTTCAGTAGCTTTATCTGTTGAATAAATTCCCGTTCTATATTGATCCCCTCTATCGTTCCCTTGTTTGTTTAAACTTGTCGGATCAATCGTTTTAAAATACAGATCAATCAGCAGTTTAAGATCAACCTGTTCCGGATCATATTTTACCTTTACGGTTTCTGCAAAACCTGTCGTATGACTTACAACCTGCTCATACGTCGGGTTTTTAACGTTTCCGTTGGCATATCCAACTTCAGTTCCTACAACGCCACGTATTTGTTGAAAAAAGTGCTCTGTTCCCCAGAAACATCCACCAGCAAAATAAACTTCTTTTACATTTTTACTATCCATAATGGTCTCATTTTCTCTTTTAGTTTTAGTGGATTTCATTTTTTTTGAATCTCCACAACTCATTGCAAATACTCCTATTCCCAGAATCATTCCGAGTAATATTAATATATTTTTCATTTTTATCTTTTTATTTGTATTCATTTTTTTGAAATATCATTAATCCAAATCCCAAAAGCATTACATCTTTCAGAATAAAAAAATCTGTGACAGGAATTCCATCCACTATTTTCCAGATTCCGGGAGTTGTGAAAAGGTAGCTTAACGTTACCAGAAATGTCATAATCATCCCGATTCCGGCATACTTCCTTAGAGATGCAAATTTCACACTAAATATCAGTAATAATGCAATGATAATTTCTATCACTCCGATAGTATTGGACACCATTTGGACACCTGCTATTTTATATACGAAAAAAGTAAGAAAATGGTTTTCCACCAAAGGTTTGATGGCTGCAGCCTCGGTAGGTGTAAATTTGAATATCCCGATCCAGAGCAAGATCAATGCAGCTCCGAAAAGTGAAATGTAATATCCTGATTTGTACGTCCCCGATTCGACGTTAAGTTTTAATGTTCCCTTCATGTCTTTAAGATTTTGATTAATACTTTATCATTTTCAAAAGTATAGTCGGAACCATTTCAAAATCCTGACATCATTTTATTTAAATGTCCAGCTTTTCTAAAACTTTATTTTTAAAACTCTGAATATCAACATCATTAATTTCAGTCTTTCCATTTTGAAAAAGTTTTCTTTTTAAAATATCATCTAAAATCCTGAGTTTTTCCTCATAAGAACGGCACCATTTACAAATTTTCAGGTGCATAGAAAGCTGCCAATCTTCTTTTCGGGAGATGACTTGGGCATTCCTTTTTTCCATCAGCATGGTAGCTTTGCTGCATGGCAGGAACAGAATATGGATAAATTTTCTCAACATGTTTTTATGATATGGTTATAAGTTAGCAAACCAGTTGATATCCAGGCATTCCCTCAGCTGCATTCTGCTTCTCTGAAGGATCTTCCACAGATTAGTCGCAGATATCTGCAATTCCTGACTCACTTCCGGTGCTTTTTTCTCTTGAAGATAATACATTTTCAGTGGAATCTTCCATCTGGAAGGCAAATCCTCAATGCAGTCTTCCAGCGTTTTATTAAAATCATGATTGTCTAAAAGTTCCGTTTCTTTCTCCGAAACATTCCAGTCGTTCAAAACATCATTATTTTTCCAGGATCCCGTCTCATCAAAAAAATGATCAAGTTTGATCTCCGGCTCAGATTTATACTTCTTCCGGTAAAAATCAGCAGCTTTTCTGTTTAAAATAGCCGTAAGCCAGGTCAATGGCTGGCTTTTCCCTTCAAAAGAATCATAGGACGAAAATGCGGCTAAAAAAACATCCTGCACCATATCTTCTGCTTCTGTTTTATCTGAAAGCAGATAGGCTGCTCTTTTAAGAAGAGGCCCGGAATATTGCTCCACCCAGCTTTTCAGCACTTCGTTTTTTGTCATTTTTTATTCTTTAATATTATCAAAAACCACACATCTGTTAATCCGGCAGACTAATAATTGCAGAAAGTTTTTATCTAATATTAAAACGAATATAAAAAGTTAAATGATACCATGCAAAATTTATCACCAATGGAATTCTAAACTGCTTTTTCACTTTTTACTTTTTGCTTTTCATCAACTGCGATCCGGCACCATTCAAAACATAGCATAAAATGATTTACAAATCGCTTAAAAACATTAAATTTGCATCTTATCAAAATTTGATAGTTTTAAAAGCAAAGCAATACTATGACATCACAAAAGATACGTCAAAAATTTTTAGATTATTTTAAAAGTAAAGACCACCTTATCGTTCCTTCAGCTCCGATTGTGCTGAAAGACGATCCTACCCTTATGTTTTCCAACTCAGGAATGACGCAGTTCAAAGATTTTTTCTTAGGCTACAAAACACCTACCGCCCCAAGAATTGCCGATACACAGAAATGTCTGAGAGTTTCCGGGAAACATAACGATTTGGATGATGTAGGCAGAGATACTTACCACCATACCATGTTTGAAATGTTGGGAAACTGGTCTTTTGGTGATTATTTCAAAAAAGATGCTATTGCTTTTGCCTGGGAATTACTGACTGAAGTATTCGGAATTCCAAAAGAGAATTTATATGTAACGATTTTTGAAGGGGATGCTTCTGAAAATCTTAAAAGAGATCAGGATGCTTACGATTTCTGGAAATCCCACATTTCTGAAGACAGAATTATCAACGGAAATAAAAAGGATAATTTCTGGGAAATGGGAGAAAGCGGACCTTGCGGACCTTGCTCAGAGATCCATGTTGACTTGAGAACTCCTGAAGAGAAAGCTAAAGTTTCAGGACTTGACCTCGTAAATAATGACCACCCGCAAGTGGTTGAAGTATGGAACCTGGTTTTCATGGAATTCAACAGGAAGGCGGATAAGTCTCTTGAAAAACTTCCTGCACAGCATGTGGACACAGGAATGGGTTTTGAGCGTCTTTGTATGGCACTTCAGGGTAAGTCTTCCAACTATGATACAGATGTTTTCACTCCGCTTATTGCTAAAGTGGAAGAACTTTCAGGTAAAAAATACACCGGAATTTTAGAAGACGAAAAAGATATTGCCATCCGTGTTGTGGTAGACCATATCAGAGCGGTTGCTTTTGCTATTGCAGACGGACAGTTGCCTTCAAACGGAGGTGCTGGTTACGTGATCAGAAGGATTTTAAGAAGAGCAATTTCTTATTCTTACCGATTCCTGAATATGAAGGAGCCTTTCCTTTATAAATTGGTTGCTGTACTTCAGGAGCAGATGGGGACTTTCTTTCCTGAATTGGAAAAACAGGGGAAACTGGTTTCTGAAGTAATCAAAAGTGAGGAAGATTCGTTCCTGAAAACTATTGAAAATGGACTGATCAGAGTTGAAAAATTAATTCAGCAGACGATTGACGATGGTTCAAAAGTATTACCTAGTGAAGAAGTATTTGAATTATATGATACCTATGGTTTTCCGGACGATTTGACGAGGATTATTGCAGAGGAAAAAGGTCTTACGATCGATGAAACAGGATTTAAAGCAGAAATGGAAAAGCAGAAGCTTCGTTCAAAGGCTGATTCTGCACAGAAAGTTTACGATTGGGTAACATTAGAGGAAAGGGATGAAAATTTTGTTGGCTATGACCAGATAGAATCTGAAACCTACATCACAAGATATAGAAAAGTAGAGAATAAAGACGGTGAATTTTACCAGGTAGTATTGAGCAGTTCCCCATTTTATCCTGAAGGCGGTGGCCAGGTTGGAGACAAAGGAGTTCTGGAAAATGCTGTGGAAAGCTTTGAAGTTTTAGAAACTAAAAAAGAAAACGGACTTATCATTTCTCTGATCAATGGTCTTCCGAAAGATGCCGGAGCTGTTTTCTATGCTAAAGCCAATGCAACTGATAGAAAAAACTCTCAGGCTAACCACTCTGTAACACACCTTTTACACGAAGCATTAAGAGAAGTTTTAGGAACTCACGTTGAGCAGAAAGGTTCTTATGTAGGTCCTGACTATCTTCGTTTTGATTTCTCTCATTTCAATAAAATGACGGAGGATGAATTAGCTTTGGTAGAAGAAAAAGTAAACCATAAGATCAAAGAAAGTATTGCATTGCAGGAATTCAGAAGCATTCCTATTCAGGAAGCGTTAGATAAAGGCGCAATGGCTTTGTTTGGTGAAAAATATGGTGACAATGTGAGAATGATCCAGTTTGGAAGTTCAAAAGAACTTTGTGGTGGAACTCACGTAAAAAATACAATCGAAATCGGTCACTTCAAAATTGTTTCAGAAGGTTCTGCAGCTGCAGGGATCAGAAGAATTGAAGCAATTTCAGGAGATAAGTCTGAAGAATATTTCAAAAATTTAGAAAATCAAATTCATGAGCTTTCTCAATTACTGAAATCTAAAGACGTGGTAAGATCTATTGAGAAATTAATGGAAGAAAATGTTTCTTTAAAATCTGAAGTGGAAGCCCTTAAAAAGGAAAAAGCAAAAGGCGAGATCGGCGAATGGAAAAATGCTTACGAACAGAAAGGAAACAAACAGCTGTTGGTAAAGAAAACTTCTCTTGACGCAGGTTCTGTTAAAGACATTGTATTCCAGCTGAAAAAAGAAACCCCGAATTCTGTAACAATCATCCTCTCTGATGCAGATGGGAAACCAATGATTACTGTAGGAGTTTCTGATGATCTGGCAGCAGATTATCAAGCCGGAGCTATCGTAAAGGACCTGGCAAAAGAGATCCAGGGCGGCGGCGGCGGAAATCCGGGCTTTGCAACTGCTGGAGGTAAAAACCTTGACGGTTTAGAAAATGCTTATCAAAAAGCTCTGAATATTTAATACTCAGCATCGATAAAAATAAAACATTAAACTCCTGATATTCTCAGGAGTTTTTCTATATTTTCTAGTCAAGAATTAAGATTAAATTATTGTATTAACAAATCATAAAAGCTTTCCCAACACAAGAAATATTACTACTTTTGAACTAGTTTTACATGAAAAGGTTTTTACTCTTACTGTTTTTCTTAATACATTTCTTTGGTTACAGCCAATCAAAGATCAGGGTTATTGACGAAACTGACCAAAAGCCTATATCCAACGCAAAAATATCCTGTGATGGAAAAATTCTGGGTTATACAGACATACAGGGTGCTTTGGAATTTAGGGCTTCCTGCAGCACCATTGAAATCCAGGCGGAACGTTACCAGAAAGAAACCGCTGATATAGAGGCTGACATGGAAGTTTCCTTACTAAAGAATACCTCAAAAACAACTGACATTGAAGCCGTGATCATTGAAGACCGCAGCGACCCAAGAGCTTTGGAGATCCTTAAAAAGGTCAACAAACTGTTTAGAGAAAATTCACCAAAAAGTTTAGCGTCCTATTCTTTTAAATCTTACGAAAAAGTGTCTCTGGATATTGATCAGGACAGTATTACCCAGTTCAATAGGTTTTTAAATGATAATAATCTTTTTAAGAAACAAAGAGAAAAAGATTCATTAAGTAATATATCTGCAAAACAAATCTTTTCAAAAAGCAAACTCTTCCTCTGGGAAAGAGCACAGGAATTTTTATATTCTGAACAATATGGTGAAAAGATCAATATTCTGGACAACAGGATTTCCGGCCTTAAGCAGCCTATCTATGAAATGATCGCTGTTCAGCAGAGCAACAGGGATAAAATTCCAAACCAGATCAAGCAGGAAAACAGAGGGCTTTACCGTTTTTTCCTTTCGGATACCATCGCAGTAAACGGAAGAAAAACTTTCGTGATCCGCTTCCGTGAGGTGAATTATAAAAAATCTGACAAAAAAAGGAAGTACAACGGCGCCATCTATATTGATGCGGAAACATATGGAATTCAAAAGATTGAAAATTTCAGCAAGAATAAAAACGACGGTATTATAACAAGTACCTGGGTTTTCTATAACAACAAATGGTTTCTGGCACAGGAAAAGGTGAAACTCAGAATGAGCAGAGTAGCTATGGAAGAAGAGAAAACGGAAGAGCATACTGAAAAAAAGGATAGGACCAGCTTCGGAACCTATGCTTTTCTCACTTCTACTTATTTTGATTTCAAATCTCCTGTTGAAGAGAAACGTAATGATTTTAAAGGTTATACTTTTTCGGTCAAAAATGCAGATGGACGTTTGCTGGATCGGTACAGAACTGAGCCTTTGACAGAAAGGGAAAGCAATACCTACACAACAATCGACAGCCTGGGTAAAAAATATAACATCGACAATAAAGCTAAGATTCTGACAGGGCTTATCAATGGGCAGATCCGGACAGGTATTGTAGATTTTGCCGTGGATGAAATTGTAAACTATAACTTGTATGAAGGCTTCAGATTGGGCTTAAAAGCAAAACTGAACGAAACTTTCAATCCGTATTTCTCACCAGACTATTATTTTGCCTACGGTTTTAAGGATGATAAATGGAAGTACGGAATCGGGCTTGATATGAAGACAACACTGGACAAAAATTCATTCTTCAGAATTGAATATTATAATGATGTAACGGCATCGGGAGAATTTTACAGAAGACTCTGGAATTTCAAGATGAGAACAATGAATTACGGAAATAACATTAACAATGATAAATACTATCATTTCAGAGGAGCTTCATTATCTTACCTCAATGACGTTACAAACGGACTTACCCTTGTCTTTGCAGCCAAAAGAAATATTGAAGAGGCTAAGTTTGATTACGAGTTCAGGGGAAAAGGTGGGGAATTTGATAATTTCAATACCCTGTTCACCTTAAAATATTCCCCTAATTCTACGAATATCATGACGCCTCAGGGAAAGTCTATTATTGATCAGAAATATCCTGAATTGTATTTCAATTATGAGCAGAGTTATAAGGTTTTGGGTGGGGATTTTAATTACACCCGTTTTGATGCTCTATTTGTCCACAACTTTAAAACAATGCTCGGCACTACCGGATTCAGACTTTATGGCGGAATAGTATTGGGAGAAGCCCCTATCTGGAAACATTTTACAATGAACGGACTGGCTTCTCCCAGGAAGGATTTCAATTTCAACTTAACCTCCTACCTTGGTTTTGCGACGCTGGAAGGCGGAAAGTATTACAATGATAAATTCGTTGCCTATTATTTCACCCATAAGCTTCCTTTCTATTTTAAGAGTTTCGGGCAGAATATTTCCAGCTTTGACTTTGTGTTGAGAGGAACCATCGGAGATATGAAGCATCCGGAATATCACGAGTTCAGATTCAAAAAACTGGATCACCTGTATCAGGAAGTCGGCCTTGAGTGGAATAATTTCTTGTCAAGCTACTTCAATCTGGGATTATTCTACAGGGTTGGGTACTACACTACTCCCAATTTCAAGCAAAATTTTGCTATTCAGTTTAAACTGAAATTATTGGAATTTTAAAATTAAAGCTCTTTAAAAGCTTCAATACTTACTCAAAATACATTATACATTATACATTATACATTATACATAAAAAACGAAATATGCAGAGAATAGAAATAAAAGCGGAACAGTTTTTTGAATTATTAAGATTAAAAGACACTTCAATGTGGGCCATTTTCTCACAGATGATCGACGGCAATGAAAAGGAGATTATTTTCCTGGATAATGAAGACAAGGTTCTTTTTAATTATGTTCTGCCTTCCGAGCAGGAAAAATTGGAAGAAGACAGGAAGGAATTTTCAAAACAGTTCTCAGATAAATTGGCTAACTTCAATTAAAAATTTTAAATGAATAAAAGTTATATATTCTCTATTCTGGGGTTTCTTTTATTTAGCTTCGGGACTGCTCAAAGCTATAAAAAACCTCTGATATCTGCTATCAAAGAATCTGACTTGAAAAAGGATATATATGAATTGGCTGCCGACCAGTTCTTGGGCCGTGAAGCAGGAACTCTGGATGAATTAAAAGTCTCCATGTGGCTGGCTGATAAAGCTAAGGAAGCAGGAATGAAACCCGCGGGTGATAACGGTACTTTCTTTCAGTTTTTTGATATATACAGACATCAGGTGATTCCTCAGAGCAGTTTAAAAGTTGGCGATACTAATCTTAAGCTCTGGAAAGATTTTCTGGTTGCAGAACCTGTCAATGCTTCTATTGATGCAGAGATTGTTTACGCAGGAAATACTGAACCTGAAGGACTTTCTAAATTGAATGTCAAAGGAAAAGTTCTTGCCATTAATGCTTCCGATAAAAATATAGAGAAAGAAATGACTCTTTTTGTAAGAAGATATCCTGGGTTTGTAAGAACAAAATATTATAACAAAGCCGTTGAACTGGGAGCGAAAGCCATTATTTTTATCACAGATGATATTTCTGAAAAAAGCTGGGTGGAAATACTTCCCCAAATGACAAGAGGAACCTATGGAGTTGAAGGGTTAAGGGAAAAAATAACGAATAATATTCCTGTTCTATGGATCAAAAGAGAAAATACAAACTGGGTAAAAAACAATCCTAAAGTTTCACTTAACCTGATCACAGAAACCTATAAATATCCTTCAGTCAATATCATTGGAAAGATTGAAGGTACAGATCCTACCCTTAAAGACGAATATGTTTTACTAAGTGGACATCAGGATCATGACGGAATCAGACATCCTGTAAAAAACGATACCATCTACAACGGTGCTGATGATAACGCCAGTACCTGTGTCGCTATGCTTGCCATGGCGAGAGCCTACAAAAAGCAACCCGGGAAAAGAAGTATCCTCTTTGCTTTTCATGGAGCTGAGGAAAGAGGATTGCTGGGTTCCAGATGGCATGCTTCTCATCCTGTAGCTTCTAAAGAAAAGATTGTAGCTGTTCTTAACGGTGATATGATCGGAAGAAATGATAATAATGAAGCTGCTCTCCTTGGAGGAAATTCACCCCACAAAAATTCTGAAGAACTGGTAAAAATGGCTGAGGATGCCAATAATGAAAGTACAAAATTTACGTACCTTAAAGACTGGGATTCTCCGAATCATGCAGAATATTTCTATTTCAGAAGCGATCATTTGCCGTATGCAAAAATGGGTATTCCCGCTATATTTTTTACCAGTGTACTGCACGATCAGTATCATACGCCTCAGGATGAATCTGAGAATATCAACTACAAAAAGCTGTATAAAATGACGGAATGGATGTACAGGACTTCCTGGAAAGTGGCCAATGAAGCGGAACGTCCGAAGGTTATTCCGGATTTTACGCTTGAAAGATAAAATCAAAAGAATCGGCGGCCCTTCGGGCCGCCGATTCTACTTTTTGTCATTGCGAGGAGCATAGCGACGAAGCAATCTCTTTATTCTTTATTCTTCAGATTACTTTATCACTGCTTCGCAATACATTTTGCCAAATATTCTCTATATTCTTTTGTCTTGAAACAAAAGAACCAAAAGTTCAAGACTGGGAAACTTCCGATAAAAATAAATCCTGTTCTCTAAAAATTCTAAAACTTGTGCGGTAGCATTCTATGTTGAGAATCTGATTTTGTCCCGCGCTTCGGACAGTATAATTTTCTTAACGCTCACAGGATTGATTTTCTTAACGCTTCATTTTCCGAAGTCAGATATTTAGGTTGTAAATTCAATTTCCTTCAAACTTTACAACAAAGTAATTGTTTTAAACTTAGTCTTCTTTGTCATTGCGAGGAGCGTAGCGACAAAGCAATCTCTTTATTCTTTATTCTTTATTCTTTATTCTTTATTCTTTATTCTTTATTCTTAAGATTACTTAGTCACTGCTTCGCAATACATTTTGCCAAATATGCTATATTATTCTTTTGTCTTGAAACAAAAGAACCAAAAGTTCAAGACTGGGAAACTTCCGCTAAAAACAAATCCTGTTCTCTAAAAATTCTAAAACTTGCACGGTAGCATTCTATGTTGAGAATCTGATTTTGTCCCGCGCTTCGGACAGTAGAATTTTCTTAACGTTCACAGGATTGATTTTCTTAACGCTCCATTTTCCGAAGTCAGTTTTGGACGATTAAAGATCTGCCTCATCTGAAAATTTGCGAGAGTTTTAATTCATTTCTTTAAATAAGCAGATTCATTAAAGAAGGATCATTATTCAGATAATTAACGAAAAAGTCATATTTCTTCATGTTGTTAAGCAGTGGAGTAAAATCCTCACTATGCCTCAGTCCAATTCCCAAAACAGCAATTCCTTTTTCCTTTGAATTTTTCTGAGTGTATTCAAAAAAAGTAATATCGTCATTCGGTCCAAGCACATTCATCACAAAATTTTTCAAGGCTCCGGGGCGCTGTGCGAATCTAACGAGAAAATAATGTTTTAAGCCTGCATGGAGAAGTGCCTTTTCTTTGATCTCTTCCATACGGGTGATGTCATTATTGCTTCCACTAATGATGCATACTACGTTTTTTCCTTTGATCACTTCTTTATATTTCTCCAGCGCTGCTACCGAAAGGGCTCCGGCTGGTTCTACCACCACCGCATCTTTATTGTAGAGTGAAAGAATAGTTTCACATACCATTCCGTCATCAACAACAGCCATATCATGCAGACCTTTTCTGCAAAGCTCAAAATTAAGGTCACCAACTTTCTGAACGGCAGCTCCATCCACAAAACGGCTTATTTTTTCAAGAAGCACCGGTTTTCCTTTTTCCAGTGCTTTTTTCATACTAGCCGCAGCAGAAGGCTCCACTCCTATGATCTTCGTTTGTGGAGACAATTCCTGAAACACCGTACAGACTCCTGCAGCCAAGCCGCCCCCACCTATGGGAACAAAAAGATAATCAATAGGTTCCTCCGACTGCTCCAGGATTTCCAGTGCTGCTGTAGCCTGGCCATCAATAATATCCTGATCATCAAAGGGATGAATGAATATTCCCTGATTATCTTTACAGAATTTCACTGCGGCATCTTTTGCTTCATCAAAAGTATCTCCGTAAAGCACCACATCGATATAATTTCCCCCGAACATTTTCACCTGTTCCAGCTTTTGTCCAGGAGTGGGTAAAGGCATAAAGATAGTTCCTTTCACCTTCATCGTGCTGCATGCAAAAGCAACTCCCTGGGCATGGTTTCCGGCGCTGGCACAGACCACTCCTTTAGCCAGATTTTCCGGAGACATCACAGCCATTTTGTTGTAAGCTCCTCTGATCTTGTATGATCTTACACGCTGAAGATCCTCTCTTTTAAAACTCACTTTCGCATCATAAACCATTGACAGGTTATTGTTGACAGCCAAAGGTGTCCGTACAATAACGTTTTTAAGTCTCCGGGCTGCTTTAAAGACATTATCCAAAACAGCAGGATATGTTTCTTGTTTTATCATTTTGATGAGATTAATTGTTCTCAGGTCTGAGACTACGGACGGTTTTGCCCGCTCTCCACATCTCGCTTTCTCTAAGCTCAGTCAGTTCTACCTCCAACTTTTCTCTGTAGTCAGGTTTGCTGTTGCTATCTATGGAACGCTGCGCTTCATCTCCTTTTGCAACACTGTCATAGAGTTCCTCAAACAAAGGAGAAGTAGCATCTCTGAATCGCTTCCACCAATCCAGTGCGCCTCTTTGTGCTGTGGTGCTGCAGTTCGCATACATCCAATCCATGCCGTTTTCTGCCACCAATGGCATTAATGACTGTGTTAGTTCCTCTACTGTTTCATTGAAAGCTTCAGACGGGCTATGTCCGTTTTTTCTCAAAACATCATATTGTGCAGCAAATATTCCCTGTACAGCTCCCATCAGTGTTCCCCGTTCTCCTGCAAGATCACTGAATACTTCTTTCTTAAAATCGGTTTCAAATAAATAACCGCTTCCAATTGCTATTCCCAATGCTGCCACTCTTTCCCTTGCTTTTCCTGTGGCATCCTGATATACGGCAAAACTGCTGTTCAGGCCTCTGTTCTGCAGGAACATTCTCCTTAGTGAGGTTCCTGATCCTTTAGGCGCAACCAGAAATACATCTACATCTGCCGGAGGAACAATTCCCGTACGTTCATTGAAGGTAATTCCAAAACCATGAGAGAAATACAGTGCTTTTCCAGGAGTAAGATGTTGTTTTACTTTAGGCCAGTATTCGATCTGTGCGGCATCGCTTAAAAGATAACAGATAACAGTTCCTTTCTGCAACGCTTCTTCTATTTCAAAAAGAGTTTCTCCAGGTACAAAACCATCTGCTATGGCCTTATCCCAGGATTTGGAGTTCTTTCTCTGACCTACGATTACATTAATTCCGTTATCTTTTTGATTTAAAGCCTGTCCCGGTCCCTGTACTCCATAACCGATCACAGCTACCACCTCATCTTTTAACACTTCCTGAGCTTTCTGCAATGGGAACTCCTCTCTTGTCACTACATTTTCTTCTACTCCGCCAAAATTCAATTTTGCCATTTTTTAATTTTTTATTTATTATTATTTATTATTCTTAATTTCATTTAACATCAGCTCGCATGCAATACTGCGGTGAGGTATGGATTTTTATGATAATGAACTTCCAGGACATCCACCTGTTTTTCCATCTGCCTGGTGATCTTTTGCACAGATTCTTCCGTTTCTCTAACGATGATCACAAATTTTTTAACTCTTTCCATTTCGGACGGACCTACATTTAAATTGACAATAGAAATTCGTCTTCTCGAAAAAATAGCGTTAATCCGGCCAATGAGGCCTAAATAATCTTCTGTATAAGCCGTGATGGTATATTCTTTATTTTCTGATTTCATTTTTACCTATTTTTATTTTAAACTTTATTATGCGTCAATACGATTTCTGAAACACTTTTCCCTTGAGGAATCATTGGAAATACATTGTGTTCTTTTCCCGTCATCACTTCCAGAAGGAAGGCCCCTTTATAATGAAGCATTTCACTGAGACCAGCTTCCAGTTCTTCTCTCTGTATAATCTTTCTTCCCGGAATACTGTATCCTTTGGCAACCTGTACAAAATCCGGACTCTGAATATCTACCGAAGAATACCTTTCTTCATGAAACAGTTCCTGCCACTGTCTTACCATTCCCAGGTAGCAATTATTAAGGATTAAAATCTTGATGTCCGGCTGATACTGCATCAATGTTCCCAGCTCCTGAATGTTCATCTGAGCACCACCATCTCCCATTACCGCAACAACAGGACGCTCGGTCCCATAAGCAGCCCCTATGGCAGCAGGAAGACAAAATCCCATCGTCCCCAGTCCACCGCTTGTTATATTGCTTCTGTTATGTTTAAACTCCGAGTATCTGCAGGTAGCCATCTGATGCTGTCCAACATCACTGACAATCACGGCTTCTCCCCGGGTCATCTCGTTCAGATTTCGGATTACTTCTCCCATTGTAATTTCTCCTTCAGTAGGAAAGAGTTCGTGGCTTATCAGTTTAAAATTCTCAATTTCATGGCAGTCTTTAAACTTCTGATGCCAGTCAGAATGTTGTCTTGGTGCTATCAACTGGGTAAGAAGCGGTAAGGTATCTTTGCAGTTTCCAAGAACCGGAACCTCAACTTTTACATTTTTATTGATTTCTGCTTTGTCAATATCCAGATGAATAATTTTTGCCTGTTTTGCATACTGATCCAGTCTCCCGGTCACACGGTCATCAAAACGCATTCCCACCGCAATCAGAACATCACATTCATTGGTAAGGATATTAGGGCCATAATTTCCATGCATTCCTACCATTCCTACAGCCTGTGGATGATCTGTAGGAATGGTACTCATTCCTAAAACTGTCCATGCTACCGGAATTCCTGACTTTTCAGCAAACTGCAGGAACTCTTTCTCTGCTCTTCCCAACATAATTCCCTGTCCGGCAATGATAAACGGTCGTTTTGCATCATTAATGAGTACAGCTGCTTTTTCAATACTATCCATATCAGGAACAGGATTGGGTCTGTAACTTCTTAAAGAATCACAAGGATTATAACCTTTATAGAGAACTTTTTGCAGCTGAGCATTTTTAGTGACATCTATCAGTACCGGACCTGGGCGACCCGATCTTGCAATAAAGAATGCTTTTGCCAATACTTCGGAAAGTTCATCAGCATCAGTTACCTGATAATTCCATTTGGTAACGGGACTGGTCACGTTCATCACATCTATTTCCTGAAAAGCATCCGTTCCCAAAAGGTGATCGAAGACCTGTCCTGTGATGCATACGATAGGTGTATTATCCAGTAAGGCATCTGCCAATCCGGTCACAAGATTGGTTGCGCCAGGTCCGCTGGTGGCCAAAACTACACCTACTTCTCCTGATACTCTGGCAAGTCCCTGTGCTGCATGCACTGCTCCCTGCTCGTGGCGGACCAGAATATGCTCAAGTTTATCTTTATAATCGTAAAGCGCATCATAAATAGGAATAATAGCTCCTCCCGGATACCCGAAAATTGTTTTTACTCCTTCCTGAAGAAATGCTTCAAGGATGATCCGGCTACCGCTTATCTCTGTTTCGGCGGATATATGTAGATTCTTCATTATATTTTATTAAGTGATTTCGTCTGTTACGCAGCCTTCAGCAGCTGATGATACAGTCAGTGCATATTTATACAGCAGTCCTTTTTTTACTTTAAGCTCCGGTTTTTGCCACCCTTTTTTTCTCTGTTCAATTTCTTCTTCAGACACTTTCAGCTGAATGGTGTTGTTTACCGCATCTATTTCGATAAGGTCATTGTCTTTCACAAAGGCAATCAGGCCTCCCTCATAGGCTTCGGGAGTAATATGTCCTACCACAAAGCCATGGGTCCCGCCACTGAATCTTCCATCGGTAATTAAAGCTACGCTTCCTCCAAGTCCAGCTCCGATCAGGGCACTGGTAGGTTTCAGCATTTCCGGCATTCCGGGAGCTCCTTTGGGTCCTTCATGGCGGATGACAATGACGTCTCCATGCTGAACCCTTCCGTTTTGAATTCCTTTGATCAGGTCTTTTTCTCCATCAAATACGCGGGCTTTTCCTGAAAACTTTTCGCCTTCTTTTCCGGTGATCTTCGCTACGCTTCCTTTCTCGGCCAGGTTGCCATACAGTATTCTCAGATGTCCTGTTTCTTTGATAGGATTGGATAATGGCCTGATGATCTTTTGTTTTGAAAAATCAAGGCTGGGAACATTTTCGAGATTTTCTGCGACTGTTTTTCCGGTAACAGTAAGACAATCGCCATGCAGCAATCCTTCTTCCAATAGATATTTCATTACTGCAGGTGTTCCTCCATGTTCATGTAAATCCTGCATCAGGTATTTCCCGCTTGGTTTAAGATCTGCCAATACCGGTGTGATATCACTCATTTTCTGGAAATCATCCTGAGTTACAGAAATGCCGACACTTTTAGCCATCGCAATAAAATGCAGAACGGCATTGGTGCTGCCGCCAAGAATAACAATCAGGCGAAGTGCATTTTCAAAAGCTTTACGGGTCATAATATCTGATGGTTTGATATCTTTCTCCAGTAATATTTTGATGTATTTGCCTGCCTCAAGACATTCTTCCTGTTTTTCCCTGCTCAATGCGGGATTTGAGGATGAATACGGAAGACTCATTCCTAACGCTTCAATAGCTGAGGACATGGTATTGGCAGTATACATTCCTCCACAGGCTCCTGCTCCGGGACAGGAGTTTTTTATAACTCCATTGAAATCTTCTTCTGAGATTTCTCCGGCAATTTTTTGTCCTAAGGCTTCAAAAGCTGAAACAATATTAAGCGGCTCGTTTTTGTAACATCCGGGAGCAATGGTTCCTCCATAAACCATTATCGAAGGTCTATCCAATCTTCCCATGGCAATAATGGTTCCCGGCATATTTTTATCACATCCCGGCAGTGCAATGATGCCATCATAATACTGTGCTCCACAGATCGCTTCAATACTGTCTGCTATAACATCCCGGCTTACCAGAGAATACCGCATGCCGTCTGTGCCATTGCTCATTCCGTCACTTACTCCTATTGTATTGAATATCAATCCGGCAAGTCCATGCTCCCAGGTTCCTTTTTTTACCACTTTAGCAAGATCGTTGAGATGCATATTGCAGGTATTCCCGTCATATCCCATGCTCGCAATCCCTATCTGGGCTTTACTCATATCCTCATCAGTAAAACCTATCCCGTAAAGCATTGCTTTTGCGGCTGGCTGTTCTCTATTTTGTGTGAATGTTTTTGAATATTTATTTAACATACTATTATTTGCATTTGCTGTACTTGTTATTTCTCAATGTGTCAGAGATTTGAATTTTTTCGGAATTTATCAACGAAGCTTTTACTTAATTTTGGTTCAAAACTACAGCTTGTCATATCTTTTTTATTTTCACTTTTATGAAAATTACAATATCCAACTGTTTGAAAAATAGAATTATTAATTTGAAAATCAGCAGTTTATGTTCCGTAAATTTACAATGACAGAACTCTTACGAGTTTCTGATAGGCCTGCTGTACCTTTTTACTTGCTGTACCTGTCCAGTTTTTGGTGAAAGGAACACCGTCCAAAGAATCCAATGCTACAATTTCAGCTGCGGTACCACAGAAAAAAGCAGCATCAGCTCCTCTCATTTCTTCTGGTTTAAAGAAGGTTTCCTGAACGGGAATATTAAGTTCACTGCATATTTCAAAAACGGTCTGTCTTGTGATACCGGGGAGTATATTTCCTAGTGCCGGAGTATACAAAATTCCTTCTTTTTCGTAGAAAACATTGGCGCCTGAGCTTTCGGCAACATTCCCGTTTTCATCCAGTAACAATGCTTCATCGTAACCTTTATCTCTGGCATCCTGGCAAGCAAGGATGGAGTTGACGTAATGTCCGCCTGCTTTAGCTTCTATTCTAAAAGCTTTAGGATTGGGGCGTTGAAAATTTGAGGTCATCACCTTCACTTTGTCTGTGAGGTATCCATTATTCCATTCCCAAGCCAGCAGAGACAGATAAGATTCTTTCCCTTTTGAGAGTGACATATTGGGAGAACAGGTGATTAACGGGCGTATATAAGCATCAGTAAACCCATTTTGTTCTAAAAGCTGATAGGTAAGATCGGTGAGTTTACTGACGGAATAATCAAATGGGATATGCATCAGTTCTGCTGATCTTTTAAGTCTTTCATAGTGTTCTTCTGCCTTAAAAATTCTGGTTCCGTGAGCGGTATGGTAGGATTTTATCCCTTCAAAAACGGAGTATCCATAATGAAGTGATTGTCCGTAAAGATCCATTCCTGCTTCTTTTGCTTTAAGAAAATTTCCATTAAAATAAACGATAGTTTGGTCGCTGTAATACATTATTTAGGGTTTAAAAATTAACAAATGGGAATAAAAAAAGCCCTCTCACGATGTGAGAGGGCTCAAATATGCATAGTCATACTCTATCCGTCTCACAAACGCAAGGGAATAATAATGACGATAATAATTACGGTTAATAACTGATACATAATTTTTGAAATAAAAAAAGCCGTTTCAAATATGAAACGGCTTATATAATTTAAATTAAAATATTTTACAATGCCGTTTCTTTACTGTTGTTAATGACAACAATAGTATTAGAAATGACAATAATATTTTTCTGATTCGTAAAATTCATACTGCAAATGTATTAATTTTTTAATACTGAGCAAGATTTTTTAACATTTTTTATTTTTTTGCAAAAATTCGCTGATGGTTACTGCTGTTTCGGCAACATCATGAACTCTTAAAATTTTAGCTCCCTGCTCCAAAACTTTCATGTGAAGTTTCTGCGTTTCTTCTTTGATATCCAGGGCTGATTTCCCAAGAGGTTTATAGATAAATGATTTTCTGGAAATACCTATGAGCAAAGGAAATCTTCCAAAGCCTAAATATTCTGTTTCGGTAATCATTTTCATCTGATCATCTACCGATTTTCCAAATCCAAAGCCGGGATCAAGAATGATATCTTTTACTCCTTTTTCAAGAAGTTCACTGCTTTTTTTGGAGAAATACCGATTGACTTCAAGTGTAATGTCAGCAAACTTTATTTTATCGTGCATTGTCTCATAAGATGGGTTCACATGCATCAGGATATACGGAAGTTTCGTTTCAGCTGCAGTTTCAAACATTTTTTCATCATATTGTCCGCCTGAAATATCATTGATGATATCAATTCCTTCGTTAAAGCCAAATTTCACCGTCTCTGAATAGAAAGTATCGAGTGATATAAGTGCCTCCGGAAATTCCTTTTTGATCTGAAAAATTATACTCCCGATTCTCTTTATTTCTTCCTGGCTGCTCAGAAATTCAGCATTGGGACGTGTCGATTGCGGGCCAATATCAATGATCTCTGCACCGTCTTTTACTAGCTTTTCTGCATGTTTCAATGCTGATTTTTCATCATTAAACTTTCCGCCATCGGAAAAGGAATCCGGGGTAAGATTAAGGATACCCATGATCTTTGGAGTATCCAGCTGCACTAAACGTCCATTGCAATTTAGAGAGTGGAATGGCTTTTGGACGGGAGCATTAGAGAGTTTGAGAGTCTGGGAGTCTGGGAGCATTTTTATAAGTGATAAATGATGATAAGTGATTTGTTTTTTGCAAAATTACTATTTTATTAAGTATTGGGAATTGCTGGTTTTGTTTGTTGTTAGTTTTTAGTTGAACGTTAACAAGACTTGGATATAAAATAATTTCTCGCAGGGATCTTTAAGCTTCAAATATTGAACATTTAATCCTGTTCCTTTAAAAACGCCCGAACCACAAACCAGCAGCTGACAACTAATAACTAGTCTAATATTCTCTTACACTAAAACTCTGGACTCTCAAAACTGAAACTCTGACAAAAATCAATTCCCAATTCCTGCTACCTAAAACCTAATTCGTATATTTGGGAGATTAAGAGAATTTATGTCAAAAACATCAGTACAGTTCGGGAAAGTTATCAGTGAGTGCCGTGATCTTTTCAGCAAAAAATTACAGGATTACGGGGCAGCATGGAGGGTTTTGAGACCCAGTTCGATTACAGATCAGATCTATATCAAAGTGAACAGAATCCGCACCCTGCAGATGACGGATATAAAAATGGTAGATGAAAGTGAAGAAGGTGAATTTATTGCCATCGTGAACTACTCTATCATTGGGCTTATCCAGCTTGAAAAAGGACTTTCTAACGATTTTAACGAAGACAAGGAAGAAATTCTAAGCCTTTATGATCAGTATTCTGCTGAAGCCCAAGCATTGATGGAAAGAAAAAACCACGATTACGGTGAAGCATGGAGGGATATGAGAATTTCTTCCATCACTGATCTAATTTACCAAAAAGTACTGAGAACGAAACAAATTGAAGACAACCAGGGAAAAACCATTGTTTCTGAAGGTCTGGATGCGAATTATTTCGATATGCTGAACTATGCTGTTTTCTGCCTGATCAAGTTCTCTGAAAAAGAAAATATTTCCGAAACTCAAAAATAAATTCATATGATCAAAGGTTTATTACGCTTTATTATTGCTGTTATCTTTATTCTTTCAGGCTTCGTAAAGGCTGTGGATCTGGTAGGGTTTTCTTTCAAAATGGAGGAATATTTTGCGCCCCCGGTTTTCAATATGCCGTTCCTGGAAAAATTTGCGCTTCTGTTTTCGATTATTGTAGTCGTACTGGAGCTTTTCTTAGGATTTATGCTGCTCTTAAAACTGAAGCTTAAATTTACTCTTTCAGCGTTAATTGCCCTTTGTATCTTTTTTGGATTCCTTACTTTTTATTCTGCTTATTTCAATGTGGTAACGGACTGCGGATGTTTTGGAGATGCGGTGAAATTTACGCCTTGGCAGAGCTTTATTAAAGATATTGTACTTCTTATTGGCCTCATCATTCTGTTTATTCTTTATAGAAAAGAGTTCCGTAAAAAAGATGATTACGGATTTGATGTTAAAAAATCTTCCGGCAAGCTAAGATATGCTGTCTTAGGACTGTTCTCTGTGATTATGATTTACATTATGGCTCAGGGAATTATGCACGAGCCACTGATTGATTTCCGTGACTATAAAATTGGAACCAACATAAAGGCTGAGAAGGAAAAAATTAATAAAAACCCTTCTGAATACAAAACTTTTTATTCACTTAAAAACCAAAAGACCGGAGAAGCTTTAAAGATAAATCAGGACGATTATATTAAAGAAACAAAATACTGGGCGGAAGGTTCTCCGTGGAAAATTGAAGAAGGAAAAAATGAATCTGTTCTGACAAAAGAGGGATATAAATCTGAGATTGTAAAATTCAAAATTGAAGATCCTACAGGGATAGATCTCACGGACGAAATCATCAATGCACCGAAAGCTGTTCTTATTTTTTCTTATCACCCAAAAGAGGTTCCTGCTGACCTATTCCAGAAAGTTGAAGCTAAAGTAGATGCTCAAAAAGGAGCTCTTATTTATGGAATTTCTACGGATCAAAATACATTTAAAACAATTAAAAATGCAATGATGGACGGAACTGCTATCAAAACTATTGCAAGAAGCAACCCGTTTATTTTAGTATTGGAAAAAGGAAAAATTGTTGATAAGCAACCTGCAAAAGACTATGTGAAATAGATATGAATCTGTGAATGGTCAATGAGTGAATAGTGAATAGTGAATTTACCGACAACTAGAACTAGTAACCTGTAACTGACAACCAAACACTATCAAATTTAAACTATCAACTATCAACTATCAACTATCAACTATCAACTATCAACTATCAACTATCAACTATCAACTATCAAATTTAAACACTAAACTTAAAACATACATTAACAAATGCAAAAATCAAATAAATCAATCGCTGGATACCACCTTTTAATGATCCTTTCTTCTGTAGACGGGGAATTTGCTCCTGAAGAAGGAATGCTGGTTCAGCAATATATGGCGGACGAATTTCCGTTCAGAATGAACCTTGACAATGAGCTGGAAACTTTGGCTCTTTTAAAGCCTGAGGAATGGAAAGATCATTTTGAATTCCATGCAAGATGTTTCCATGATGACTCTACGGAAGATGAGCGTGTGAAATTTGCACAGTTTGCCAAAACGCTGATCAAAGCAGATAATAAGGTAACTGACGAAGAGCATACTTTCTACAAGCTTCTAAAAAACCTATGGAATCTGGCCTAATATCCTGATAAAAAAAACAAATCATACCATGAAAAAATTTTATCTTGGAATATTAATTATGAGTGCATCTACGATACAATCTCAAAAATTTCCTGCCCTGAAAGCTCCTATTGCCGAAAAGCAGGAACATATCAGGGAAATCCATGGTGATAAGGTGAATGATCCCTATTACTGGATGATCGATTATTTTAAAAAAGGAAAAGATTCTACAAAGGTCGTTGACTATCTGAAAGCCGAAAATACCTATTGGGAAGGCATGATGAAGGATACGGAGCCTTTCAGGGAAAATCTTTTTCAGGAAATGAAAGCCAGGATTAAGGAAAAGGATGAATCTGTCCCGGTTTTTGAAAACGGATACTATTATTATACCCGTACAGAAGCTGGAAAACAATACTTTAAATACTGCAGGAAAAAAGGTAGCCTTACTGCTCCTGAAGAGATCCTTCTGGATATAGACCAACTTGCGGAAGGCCATGCTTATTATGCGGCTTCCGGTTTCAGCGTCAGTCCGGACAACAGTAAACTGGTATATGGAGTTGATGATGTTTCGAGGAGACAGTATACTTTATTTTTAAAGGATCTGAAAACAGGAAAAACAACCGATCTGGGTATTAAAAACACGGAGGGTTCTTCGGAATGGGGAAATGACAATAAAACAATTTTTTACACGGAGAAAAATCCGGTTACTCTTTTATCTGAAAAGATTAAGAGACATACACTGGGAACTGATCCCGGAAAAGATGTAACGGTTTATGAGGAAAAAGATCACTCGAATTATATTTCAGTTTATAAATCTAAAAACCATAAGTTTCTTCTGATCTACTCCGGAGCTACCACTTCTTCTGAAACAAGATACCTGGATGCGAATGATCCGAACGGAACCTTCAAAGTTTTCCAGCCGAGAATAAAGAATGTTCTGTATACGATCACACCTTTGGAAGACAAATTCCTGATCAGAACGAATAAGGATGCACTGAACTTTAAAATAGCGGAAACCCCTTTGGATAAAACAGGTGTTGAGAATTGGAAAGATTTCATTCCGCACAGAAATGATGTTTTGATGCAGGGCGTAAGTGCATTTAAAAATTACCTGGTTTTCAGTGAAAGACAGAACGGACTTACCCAGCTGGTTATTTATGACAGAAAGACAGCAAAAAAGGAATCATTAACATTTGACGAACCTACGTACACCATTTCATCGATGGAAAATCCTGAATACAATACGGATAATTTCCGTTTCGGATATACTTCAATGATTACACCAAGCTCTCAGTTTGAGCAGGATCTGAAAACAGGAAAAAGAGTTTTATTAAAACAACAGGAGGTTCTTGGCGGCTATTCTAAAGATAATTACACCACTGAAAGACTTTTTGCCACCGCAAAAGATGGTACAAAAATTCCAATTTCCCTTGTTTATAAAAAAGGATTCAAGAAAGATGGAAACAGTCCTGTGTTGCTTTACGCATACGGTTCTTACGGAAGCTCAATGGATGCTTCTTTCAGCAGCACAAGGCTAAGTCTTCTGAACAGAGGTTTTGCTTTTGCTATCGCTCACATCCGTGGCGGCCAGGAAATGGGAAGACAATGGTATGAAGATGGAAAAATGATGAAAAAGAAGAATACATTCACCGATTTCATCGATGCCGGGGAATATCTGGTTAAAGAAAAATACACTTCACCGAAACACCTTTATGCGCAAGGCGGAAGTGCCGGAGGTCTTTTGATGGGTGCTGTAGTGAATATGAGTCCAAGTTTATGGAATGGTGTTATTTCACAGGTTCCGTTCGTAGATGTTGTGAATACGATGCTTGATGAAAGTATTCCCTTAACGACCAACGAATATGACGAGTGGGGGAACCCAAACAACAAGGAAGCGTATTTCTACATGAAATCGTATTCTCCATACGAAAATATCGAAAAGAAAAATTATCCTAATCTTTTGGTCACTACAGGACTTCATGATTCTCAGGTACAGTACTTTGAGCCTGCAAAATGGGTAGCGAAACTTAGGGATATGAAAACAGATAAAAACGTACTATTATTAAAAACAGATATGGATTATGGCCACGGCGGTGCTTCGGGAAGATTTGACTACCTGAAGGATATTGCTTTGGTGTATGCTTTTATGTTTAAATTAGAAGGAATTAATAAATAATTAATCATCACGCAGATTTTGCAAATTATGCAGATTGACAATGACAGAAAATGAAATTTCATACATTGTTCGAAAATCTATTTTTAATGTTTACAATCAATTAG
>Ga0308164_10000344_pt1 | contig 90685 bp, 72 predicted proteins | sample PhyTR2_FD_201031 | JGI IMG/M metagenome (GOLD analysis project Ga0308164, IMG submission 201031) | Phyllosphere microbial communities from UC Gill Tract Community Farm, Albany, California, United States - DLSLT.R2 | ecosystem: Host-associated > Plants > Phyllosphere > Unclassified | place: USA... | reverse complement strand
AATTATTGACGATCCGTGTATAAAAACCACAGCAAATATGGAAATTGCCTTTAGGATATCTGCCGAAGCATTCCTTTTTAATAGGTTAGACGCTAGATTAGTACTCATGTGAATATTATAGAATAATCTTATAATTTATAAGGACATTAAAATTAGTAAATGAAACAAGGTTTGATTGAATTATTCAAAATTAGAATTTTCTCCTAAATAAGAGCGAAAGTTTTGACTTTAATAACGAAATAATAATTTTTCTGTTCCTAAGAGAATTGTGTGGAGTAAATTCGAGCCTACCTTTTTTTGTCAATCTTTATGAACATCCTGTTTATAAAGGTTTTGGAAATGCGAAGTATAATGATTGCCACTTTTTAGGGTAATTTTAGAATTAAAAGTTGTAAATATGATTTTTTTTGCCCAAAATTGTATCTACTGTAACAGCTTTGCTATATAAGATTATGTTTATTGGCATTTAAATTTCAATATAACGATAAAAGAAGATGGGAATGTCATATCTTAAAACATTGCTCTGGAGTTTAATTTATTTAACTTCTTAACACATTTATAATGTTAAAATAACACGGATTCTGAAATTCAATCATCTATGTACGGAAAAATGTCATATATTAGTAGAATTATCAGCCCTAGTTTGGTGAGTAATAATTCATCTATTTCCATTGCACATAAAAAGATAATTATGTTCTCATATTATAGAGAAAATGAACCATTTACATTTATGATATTCAAGGAAATACCAATTACCCTAATTTATTTTCAAATATTTGATAAATTTATCCTTTTTTTATACAAAAAATGGTTATTTATAAAATTCTTTGTGATAAGTAAAAAAAAACGATTTATTGATATTAAATAATAACAGATACAATTTTTTTGCATGAATTTAAAAAACATTAAATATAATTTCCTAATAGGTGTGCTATTATTTGGTACATTTCTGTTGTCGTCCTGCGGCGCTCCGCAAGGTGTTGTTTATTTATCAAATTTGGATTCTGTTAAATACATTCAGATTGCAAAGGCGGCATTTAAGCAACCTCTTATTCAAGTGGATGACATTTTAAATATTGCAATTCAGACTCAGGATGTTACTGATCCGTCAACATTTAGTCAAACATCTCCTATTGGGGGCGGCGTTTCTGGCGGCGAAGGTAGTTCAAATACTAGTGCTATCAGTGGCTTTTTAGTGGGGCCGGAAGGAAATGTTGAGATTCCTATTGTGGGAGTAGTCAAAGTATCAGATCTGACTACTGAACAAGCAAAAGAGCTAATAAAAACTAAAGCTTCTAAGTATTATAAAGACCCGACTGTGCAAGTTCGTTTTGCTAATTACAAGATTACAATATTAGGAGAAGTAAATAGGCCTTCGTCGTACATCATGCCTAATGAAAAGGTGACAATTTTTGATGCGATATCTATCGCCGGGGATTTAACAATTTTTGGAAGGCGGAAAAATGTTATGTTAATGAGGGACAATGGTGACAAGAAAGATATAATTAGGTTGGACTTAACCTCTTCTGATGTTATAGCATCACCTTATTATTACCTACACCAAAATGATGTAATATACGTAGAACCATCAAAAGCAAAAATTGCAGCCAATAATTCGTCAAGAAACCAGACGATCACCATGGGGATAGCAATAATTACATTAGTAATTACAATTATAACAAGATTATAAGTTTTAATACAAAAACATGACTAATAGTACTATGCCTAAAGAAGATGTCTTTGTTGAAAAGAATCAGGTTAATTTTAAGATGCTAATTGCCAAAATGGTAAGAAATTGGTATTGGTTTGCAATATCCCTGGTAGTTTTCATTATAATATCTCAACTGTATTTACGGTATACTACGCCGATCTATCAAACTACCGCTAAGATTTTAATTACGAGTGACGAGAAAAACGGAAGCGGGGATAATGCCATGGCAAAAGCACTTAGTACACAGTTTAGTACATCAAGTAGTGTAGAAGGTGAGGCTGAAATATTTAAGACGAAGCATTTAATGGATAAGGTAGTACGGGATTTAAAAGCTTATATTACCTACTATCACAAAGGCAAAATTGTCACAGTGAATCTTTACAAAAATACCCCTGTCAAATTAACGATTTTGGGATCTCTAGATAGTATAAAAGGAGTTAGTCTAGACGTTAAATTGGTGGGCAGCAAGATCAAGTTGACGAATAAAACCTTTGAAAAATTGGTTAATTTTTACGAGCCATTCGTTATCCCCGGGCTTGGAAAAGTACAGTTGGAAAAGGGAGAAGAGGCATCTATAAATCGAAGTGATGAATACCAGATTGATGTTTCACCTATAAAGAATACGGTTTCACTGTTCTTGAGCAAACTACAGATATCAATGCCGATCAAATCAGTTGATATGATATATCTAAGCTATACTGACCCAATTTCGACTTTTTCGGAAGATCTACTTAATAAGCTAATTGAGGTATATGTTGAGCAGAATCTTTTGGATAAGAATAAGATAGCAGACAGCACAATAGCATTTATTGATAACAGGTTGATTTATGTAGGTAAAGAGTTAGGAAATGTTGAAGGAAGTGTTCAGACCTTTAAACAGAGAAATAAACTTGCAGATCTCGCGGCACAGTCTAGTTTGCTTATCACCTCAACTGGATCCATTATTGAGGAGCGTGCAAAGATCGAGACCCAGTTAAGTGTCCTTAGTTCTGTTGAGAACTATTTAGTTAGCTCAGCGTCCAACCAAAGATTGGTTCCGAGCGGGGCCTTATTGGATGATGCAGGGTTTGCTGCTTTGGTTGAGAGATATAATATTATTGTGCTAGAAAAGGAGAAGAGAAGTGTCGGTCAGACTGAAGATAACCCTTATATGCAAAACCTCAATAATCAAATTGCATTAGCTAAGACCGATATGCTAAACAGTCTTAAAGGATTAAGAAAGTCATTATTGATAGCTAAATCCAAAATAGAATCAAGATCAAATTCTTTGGCCGGTGAAGTCCACGAAGTGCCTGTCGTAGAAAGAGGTTTTTTGGATTTGTCTAGACAACAACAAATTAAACAGGAGCTATATGTCTTCCTTCTGCAAAAAAGAGAAGAAACAGCGATATCCAAGACAACAAATATTTCGAATTGCAAAACTATTGAGCCACCTGTGTCTGTAGGGCCTATCAGTCCGGTAAGAACAAATATTCTAGCTTACGGCGTTGTTATGGGCCTTTTTCTTCCATTTGCAATTATATTTCTGGGAGATAGGCTAAATACGAAAATTGTTTCGAAAGAGGACATCACTAACCTTACACAGCTTCCTATTATTGGTGAGATTGGAAAAAATGAAAATGGCTTAGAGACAGTGGTAGTGGCACAAGGTTCGCGGTCTCCAATTTCAGAGCAATTTAGATCGCTTAGAACGAATCTTTCATTCTTTTTGGATGGCGATAAGAGAACTATCTTATTGACATCTAGCATGTCTGGAGAGGGGAAATCCTTTATCGCGATTAATCTGGCATCAGTATTAGCAATCTCTGGGAAAAAGGTGGTTGTAATGGAGATGGACCTCCGTAAACCTAATCTTTCCAATAAGCTTAGTATGAAGAATGACTTTGGTTTCACGAATTACATCGTATCAACAGATATTTCTTTTTCTGATATTGTGAAGCCATCAGGTATTCAGGAAAATCTTTTCATTATCAGTTCTGGAAATATTCCTCCAAATCCTACTGAAATCCTATTGAATAAAAGAATGGGCTCATTAATGGACTATTTAAAAGGTGAATTTGACTACATCATTATGGACGCCCCACCAATTGGAATTGTAACAGACGCACAATTATTGAGTGTATATGCAGATTTGACAATGTATGTAGTTCGTCAAGGATATACATTTAAAGATCAATTAGCGATAGTGAACGAAATTGCTGCTAATCACAAGATTGAAAATATTAGCGTGTTACTGAATGACGTAAAGGCGCAGCGCGGGTACGGATATGGCTATGGTTATGGCTATGGGTACGGCTATGGCCACGATCTTGAAAGTAAAAAGGGTGGATTTTTCTCTAAATTATTTAAGAATAATTAATGAAGAGTCTAATTCACAAAATACAATCACATCCAAAATATGCAAGGGTTTTTGAGTGGGGTAAAATTATCTCTATCGCTGGCTCTGCACAAATGCTGGTACAAGCTACGGGATTAATAACAGGTATATTACTTATTAGGCTGTTGCCCACCAAAGAGTACGCATACTATACATTGGCTAACACAATGCTTGGAACAATGACTGTACTTGCCGACGGAGGAATCAGTTCCGGTGTAATGGCACAAGGTGGCAAGGTTTGGAATGACAGGGAAAAATTAGGACAGGTATTAAATACGGGACTTGAACTGAGAAAGCAATTTGCAGTCTTCAGTATGCTGGTAGCTCTACCTATATTGATCTATCTTTTGTGGCACCAAGGTGCAAGTTTATGGGTGATTGGACTCGTAGTGGTGACTATTATTCCTTCATTCTTTGCCGCGTTGTCTGATTCTTTGCTTGAAATTGTTCCAAAACTGCATCAGGATATCAAATCTCTCCAGTTCAATCAGGCTATGGTTGGCGTGATGAGACTAATTATTTCAACTGCCGCTATTTTCTTTTTCCCTTTTACCTTTGTTGCTTTACTTGGTAATGGTATACCCAGAATCATTGGAAATATTAAATTAAGGAAAATTGCTAATAAATTTGCCTTTAGCAATGCTTCTCCGGATTTAGAATACAAACGAAGTATCCTAAAAAATGTAAAGAAAATACTTCCTGGTTCTATTTATTATTGCATATCCGGCCAAATACAGATTTGGTTAATTTCTTTTTTTGGTTCGACAGAATCAATTGCTCATATCGGTGCGTTAGGCAGGCTTACAATGGTTATGACACTATTTGGTGTTGTATTTAATACCCTATTTGAGCCTCGGTTTGCAAGGCTTCCTAACAATACTAAATTAGTCAAAGGTCGTTTTTTGCAATTATTGGGCATTCTTATATTGGTCTCTGTGTTAATATGCGGTTTAGTTTGGTTATTTCCTGCGCAAATTCTCTATGTTTTAGGCAAATCCTATCAAGGCTTAAATTATGAAGTGCTTTTGATTACTAGCGGTAGTTGTTTGGCATTGATTACAGGTACAGTTTATAGGCTAAATTCATCACGTGGAATTATTCCTAATCCTTATATATTTATTCCGTCTATAATTATTACGCAGGCAATTGTATTAAGTATAATTGACTTAAGTATAGTTACAAATGTATTGTGGTTTTCAATCATCGTTTCGGCTGCTGGCCTATTGATTAGAGTGTCTCACTTTTATTTAGAAGTAGGTAAGGTTGAAAAAAAAATAACAAATTAGATGAATATAAATCCGTCAGTAAATACGCTGTCAGTAAAAGAATTAAATCAACCCGGTCTTAAGAAACGTGATCGATCAATTGATGTTGCTAAAGGCGTATTAATCATTTTAGTCGTAGTTGGCCATTCTGGTGCAGAAATTGGTAAATATATCAATTGGTGGCGCATGCCAGTTTTTTTTATGTTGAGCGGTTTCTTTTTTAAACCTCTAAATTCATATTCTGAATTTATACCGTTTTTAAAAAAGAACGTCAAGGGCATGGTTGTCCCATACTTTGTCTATTTATTACTAATTAATATATTTCCCTTAATAGTCATGTGGTCGAGCGGGGACCTACCTGCTTTTAATAAAAGACTATTCGCGATAATTTATGGGGGTAGAGCACTCGGCAATGAAAATGGAGTATTTTGGTTCATTTCTGTATTGTTTTTGACAAGGATCTTACTTGCCTACCTAAGTACATTCTTAGAAAATAAAGTTATATTTTATTTGACTTGCATCTTCCTTTTAGTTGGAGTAATGGAATCACTTATATTTCATCATACTGCAAAAACAGTAAGGTTTCCACTTAACATTGATGTGGTTGCAGTGGCGTCATTTTTTTATTTCGGTGGCTTCATGATTAAGCCTTACTTAAAATTGCCTAAAGTGGTTTCATATGTCCTGGTTTTATTTGCTGCGGTTATTTATACAGGTGCAGTTTTAGGGGAGTATACATTTTCATTAGATATGAAGGCTAGTGATTATTATAATTTGCCATTTGTAATATTAGTTCCAGGCTTGTTTCTAGTAGTTACTACAGAAGTAGCTAAATTTTTAACTACGTTTAAATATCCACTTTCATTTTTTGAATATTTAGGATTAAATTCTCTGTTTATTATGTATTTGCATCTTTTTGTGAATTATTCATTCAAGAATTATTTAGGGATAAAATATGGGCCACTGATTTTCACCTTGTTCGGTGTATTTATACCTTTAGTGTTTGGCTATTTTGTATCTAAGAACCGATTTTCTAAAAAGCTTTTTATGGGAAGCTAATCTATTCATATTAAATATACTGATCAAAAACAAAGAATTATGACGCCAGGTTTAATGTATTATAAAGTTAAAACTAGTTGGAGAGCATGGCTTAAGATAGCATCTTTAAAACTTCAAGACTCATCAATACTGAAAAGAGTTAAAACCTCAAAGCGTGCACCAAATATAATTGTAAGTTTAACCACTATTCCGACAAGATTAGTTGCTGTTGAACATACTCTTAGGTCTATCATTGCTGGTGAACTATTGCCAGAGGCTGTTTGTATCTACGTTGATGAAAAGACCTATAAAATTATTAAGTCTGAAAGTGCCTTCATTGAGAGATTAATTGAACTGGAGTTTGTAAGGATGTTTGAAGTTGAAGACGTTCGTTCTTACAAAAAGTTTATTTTTTCTGTATTAGATTACCCAGATAAGGATATAGTGATTTGTGATGATGATGTGCTTTATCCGAAATACTGGCTGTCAGCATTATTAGCTGCCCAAGCAAAGTATGATAGCGCTAACACAATTATTTGTCACAGGGCCCACCAGGTTATTTTTGAAGAAAGCGGTGAGATTTCGCCTTACAAATTATGGCCGAAAGAAGTTAGTACAGATAATGCCGCTTCGATACTTTTTCCTACAGGAACCGGAGGAATTTTGTATCCAGCTCATGCTATGCCTCCGTTAACCTATGATAAAAGTGCTTTTAGCCAGGTAGCGCCAACAGCGGACGATGTATGGTTCTGGCTTTGTGCTATCAGCGTAGGCTGTAACTTTAAAGTTACTGACATACCTTTCAAACATACTGATTTTCTGGAGATACCAGATTCTCAAGTGGTTAATCTTTGGTCTATTAATGTTAATCAAAGTGCAAACGACACACAATTAATGAAATCTTTGAATTTCTTTTGGAGTAGAGATCTGCTCAAGGCCGATACGCCTATAATCGACTTGTTAAATAGTGCTAGAAAATTTATTAAACAATAAAATATCAAAAAATGAAGATCTTAACTACTCTTGCTGAAAAAGATTATTTTTTTGGGGTTGCTGCCTTAGTAAATTCCATCATTAAACATGGCCAGTATGTTGATAAAGTCATTGTAGGTTACAGAGGGAACTTGCCAACATGGTTGCCTAGTCTTACCCTGACAATAAGGGGTAAGTCTGTAATATTAAATTCTGGTTTGGAGCTTGAGTTTATTGAAGTTCAAGGCGATTTGCATATGGTACATGAAAAACCCAAATGGTTTAGATATGTAACTGAAGTGCTAGAACCTACAGCTTCTGAGTATTTCTTTTTTGATTCTGATATTATCGTAATCAATAGAATGGAATTTTTTGGTGAGTGGGTCAAGGAAGGTATTGCTTTATGTGAAGATGTTAATTATGACTTTAGTTTAACTCATCCTATCAGAAAGCAATGGGAAAGGTTAGCAAACCAGAATGGGAAAACTGTAAAGAATCAACTGAGCAGATATTACAATAGCGGCTTCTTAGGATGGACTAGAGAAACCGCTTCATTTGTTGTGGAATGGGACGAGTGTTGTCAAATACTTAGTCGTATCAGTGGTGATATGACAAAATTTAGGGTTAACGATAGAACAAAAACTGTTTTAAGCGCGAATCAGGATTCCCTAAATGTTGCCGCAATGGTAACGGATTGTCCGATTTCTGTAATTGGACCTGAGGCTATGGGATTTCATTATGGCCTTAGTTTAATGCTCCATCCTCTTGGTCCTAAACCATGGAAAAGGAAATTTGGAAAAGATTTCTTTTTAGGAATCAATGTTAGAGCAGCAGATGTCGCATTTTGGCAAGCCGTTCGGAACGGAGAATTAAAACCGTATTCAGATGGACATATAAGAAATAAACTCATCACTGTTAAATTTTTTAAATTTCTATCTCGTTTTTATAGGAAGCCAACACATTAATCTTTAATTACAAGCAAATAAACTGTATCTCCACGCACTCTAGTATTGGTAAATAGATATATGCTGAGTAATGAAAATTTTGGGCAGTGTACATATAAAAATTATAGTACAGAGTTTATTAAGTAGGATTGTACTAGACTAGCTACTTAAATTAAAAGCGTGCCTGGTATTATCGCCTTAAGGTTAATCCCGTAATGTTTTTAAAACAAAAGAATATTTGATTGACGTTATTTAAAATGGAAAAGGGAAAAAAATGATGAAAATTTCAGTGTCTATACCTACATATAATCAAGGACAATATATTGAAAAGGCAATTCTAAGTGTATATACACAAACGTTAAAACCTTTCGAAATTATCGTCTCGAACGATTGTAGCACAGATGACACGAAGGATATACTTGAAAAACTAAAGCTTAAAATCCCGATTTTAAAAGTAATCAATCAGCCGGTTAATCTCGGGATTGGTAAAAATGTCGATGCAAGTTTGAAGGCTGCTACTGGTGATTTTATACTTAGACTTGATTCCGACGATTATTTGGAGCCGAATTATTGCCAAGTGCTATCAGCATTGCTAGTCGAATTTCCAGAAGCAGGATATGCACATGGAAATGTATCTGAAATGGATCAACATGACAACCATTTAAGATATAGGACTTTGTTACGGCGCACAGGATTTCAAAGTCCTGACGACGCATTAAGAGCTGCGGTTAAGGGGTATAGAGTTGCTGCTAATATTGTGATGTTTAGAAGATCAGCTTTAGTGGCTGTAGATTATATGGCTGGTAGGCCAAATTTTGGAGAGGATTATCACCTGGCTGTTGATTTGGCTGCGCACGGTTGGGGAAATGTGTTTTCCTCAAAAATACTTTCAAATTACAGAGTATGGGTAGATATAGGAAAGGCACGGCAGAAGCGTAAATTAAATGAAATAGTAGGTTTGACAAGTGTATTCAAAGATGTTATTATTCCTGCGTTTACTAAACGAAAATGGGATTTGAAATCTGTTGAAAGTAGTATGGAGAAGATAGCATGCGCACAGTCTGATTGCCTAGGATGGGATTTATATAATACAGAAGAAGTCACTCAGTTAACCACAGCTATATTGAATTTATCATCGTCGACAACAACTAAAAGATATATCTGGTTAAATGTAAATGGCTATGGTAAATACATTGCAGCAGTTGGCAAAGTGAAGGGGAAAGTCAAGACTTTTATAAAAGATAAAATTTTATCCAAATAATTGTCAAGGCTTCACATTGATTGAATGCGGAGCTGAAATATAAAGAAACGGTTATTTTAAAGAATTTCACTTGATGAAGATTATGTTTATTTGTGGTTCGCTTGAACCTGGTCGTGATGGTGTTGGGGATTATACCCGCCGTCTTGCAAGGGAATTGACTAATAATTCTGTTAATATTGCTATTGCTGCAATCAACGATGGCCATATTCTGGATACTGTACAAAATAAATGGAGCATAGGTGACAGTGAAATTGATATACTTCGCCTGCCTGCGAGCATGGATGATGATCAAAGTTTTAATTTGTTGAAGAAAAAAGTGGATCAGTTTGATCCTCAATGGCTGAGTGTACAATATGTACCCTTCTCATTCCATTCTAAAGGACTTCCTTTTGGCTTTGCCAAAAGGTTAGCGACTTTGACTAAAGATAGAAAAATAGAGATAATGGTTCATGAAATAGCCGTGGGCATGCCTGTTGGTAGTAGATTAAAGGAGATGTTGTGGGGCAAAACGCAGAAGCTATTATTGGCCAATCTGTTAAAAGTGCTGCAACCCCAAGTTGTACATACGCATACAACAGTATATAAAAGACAACTTGAAAAATTTGGTGCAGTCGTCACAATACTGCCACTTTTTTCTAATATCCATGTTAATTATCCTGATTTAGTTCATGAAAAGCTGATAGACAAAACACCAAATAATAGTAAAATTGATTTGCTTGTTTTTGCATCGGTGCAATTAGGAGCACCAATTAAGCAATTTGCGGAGGAAGCTGCAATGCTGTTTAAGCAAACAGGTATTCAGTTAAGAATGGTTTTTCTTGGTAGAAGTGGCAAGGCGCAAGCTGATTGGTTGAATGAATGGAAAGCTGTAGGCTTGGAAGTGTTGGAATTAGGAGAACAGAGTGAAGATGAAGTTTCTAAGATATTGGCTCAAGCTAGATATGGAGTATTTTCCACCCCGCTTGTGCTGGCCGGAAAAAGCGGTGCAGTAGCGGCTATGCGCGAGCATGGCGTAACACTTATCTGTGTTTCAGGAAAATGGGAAGCTCGAGGAATCAATGTTTCTGAGAATCCATTTGCAATAACTGAATACAAACATGGTAATCTTGCGCGGTTTTTTGCCATTGAAGGTAGCTTTTCTTACTTGCCTACCTTACCAATAGTCACTAAACAATTTATGTCTGATCTTAAAATTAATTGATAATAAGGTATGAAAATCGTTGTAACACATCCTACTGGTAATAGAAACGTAAGAGCTGTAATTTCCTCATTTGAGCAGGCTGGGATTTTAAGCAGGTTTAGTACTACGTTAGCAGTAAATCCAAATAACGCACTATTAGGATTATTACCGCGAAAAGTACGTAATGAGTTCATTAGACGTTCATATCCCGTAGATTTTGATCTTATTTCTACAAGGCCTTTAATGGAATTATCCCGTAATATTTTACCGAAAATAGGTTTTAGAGATGCAATCAAACATGAGACGGGATTCGCTAGCGTAGATAAAGTATATGCGGATTTAGATAATTACACTGCACACAGCTTGGATCAACTGGTAAAAAGAAATGAGGCTGATGCTGTATATGCGTATGAAGACGGAGCACTGGAGACATTTAAAAGAGCAAAAGCATTAGGTCTTAAATGCATCTATGATTTACCAATAGCCTATTGGGAAACGTTGAGAAGATTGATGTTCGAGGAGGCGGAGCGAATGCCGACATGGGCTGCTACTTTGGGTGGTGGAATTAAAGATTCAGCGGCAAAACTGGATCGTAAGACCCAAGAACTTGAATTGGCTGATGTTGTAGTTGGACCAGGCAAATTTGTTTTAGATTCTCTACCGGCATGGGCCGCTAATAAAAAACTTATCATGTCTCCATTTGGCTCTCCAAAATCAGATATGCATGTGGATTTTCCTAATAATGAAGATTTTGAACGCCCTTTAAGAGTATTGTTTGTAGGCTCTCTGGGACAGCGAAAGGGCTTAGGTGATCTATTTGAGGCAGTTAAACTCATTGATCCTAAAAAGATTGAACTGGTGGTAATGGGTTCATTAGTCGCGCCATTGGAATTTTATAAATCAGAATTATCCAACTTTAGATATGAGAAAGGCAGGCCGAACGCTGAGGTATTAGAGTTAATGAGAAGCTGTGATATTTTTTGTTTGCCATCCATTGTGGAAGGACGTGCCCTTGTAATGCAGGAAGCCATGAGTCAGGGATTACCATTGTTAATCACTCCAAATACCGGGGGAGAAGATTTGGTGATTACGGGTAAAACAGGATTTTTGGTACCTATAAGATCGCCTGAAGTGATTGCTGAAAAATTAACGTGGTATATCGAACACCGTGCTGAAACAAAGAAGATGGGGGTTTTAGCCAAAGCACACGCCGAAAAGTATACGTGGAAAGGTTATGGTGATAAAATAGTTTCGGAAATAACAATATTATAATGCAAAATAAAGCTATACTAATACCCGGGGTGAGTAATGTAGATGCAATAGCACTAAAAAGGGCTGTATGGTTTTACTTTTTTCTAATTATATTTGAAGGCGCGCTTCGCAAATGGGTAGTGCCAGGTCTTGCCACACCATTATTGGTAGTTCGGGATCCAATAGCTCTTTGGCTAATTTATCAACTTTACAATAAAGGCCTATTGCCATCTTCAATTTATTTGAAAGGTATGGCCTGGCTTGGTGTGATTGGTATATTAACAGCGATGATATTCGGACATCACAATTTAATAGTGGCAATATTTGGTGCGAGAATATATTTAATTCATTTTACTTTGATTTTTGCGATAGGTAAAGTATTTGATCGAGATGATGTTTTGGAATTAGGACGTATCCTGCTGTGGATTTCAATACCTATGGCACTTCTTATCGGGGTCCAATTTTATAGCCCACAGTCTGCATTCGTTAATATAGGTGTTGGTGGTGATGAGTCCGGTGGCGGTTTTAGTGGTGCCATGGGATATTTTAGACCACCTGGCACTTTCTCTTTTACCAACGGTGTTCACCTTTTCTTTGGTTTGGTTGGTTGCTTTGTGTTTTATTTTCTATTAGCGGGTAAGAAGGAAAATAAAATTATGCTAATAGGGGCAAGCATAGGTCTACTTGCAGCAATACCATTTTCAATAAGTAGAAGTTTAACATTTACATTGGCAGCCGTTGCTGTATTTGTCATGTTTACAGCATTGAGAAAACCGGAGAATCTGTTAAAAATGATTTTTACCATAATAGGGCTTGTGGCTCTTGTTGCAGTTTTGTCCCAAATGAGCGTCTTTGCAACTGCTATAGAAGCTTTTCTTGCACGGTTTTCAAATGCTGCAGATTCCGAAGGCGGGCTCGAAGGAACGTTAGGAGATCGGTACTTTGGTGGAATGATAGCATCTTTACTACGCTCTACTCGACAACCGTTTTTCGGTTATGGAATAGGGATGGGTACAAATGTTGGCAGTATGTTATTGACAGGTGGCCTTACTTATTTGATCGATGAAGGGGAATGGGGTAGGATCCTAGGTGAAATGGGTGCTATTATGGGCCTTGCAATGATCTACTTGCGAATTGGTCTTAGTTTTCAGCTGCTCAATCTATCGTACAAGAAAATGGTGACAGGAGACATTTTACCTTGGGTTATTTTGGGATACACCCTGACCATTTTACCCCAAGGACAGTGGTCGCAACCTACTTCTCTTGGTTTTACAGTTTTGAGTGCAGGTTTGGTTTTTGCCTCTTTAAGAAATAGAGTTTTGCCGCGTGAGATTCCAATTGATACAAATATTAAAGAATCGCAATTATGAAAATCGTATTTTTTGCCCATCCATTATTCTTAGGTTCGCAAAGTATGCCTCGTTTTGTTAACATGTTAGCAAAAGGAATGGAAGCGCGTGGCCATCAAGTTGATGTATGGAGACCCGAACCACTCTTCTCCAATATTCCTGTTAAAGGAATAAAGAAATGGCTAGGGTATATGGACCAGTACCTGGTTTTTCCACAGGTAGTAAAAGGAAAATTAAAAAAAGAAGGTAAAGACGTATTATATGTGGTAACTGATCATGCCTTGGGCCCTTACGTGCCCTTAATCGCCAGTCAGCCACATGTGGTGCACTGTCATGATTTTTTGGCGCAACGTTCTGCACTTGGAGAAATCCCAGAAAACTTAACCTCCGCCAGTGGGCAAAAATATCAGGGTTACATCCGCAATGGCTATTCAAAAGGAAAAAACTTTATCTCCGTATCTGAAAAAACTCGTACAGACCTGAAGGAGTTCCTTCCCTCTGTTCCTTTGCGCTCGGAGATGGTGTACAACGGTTTAAACCCTTCATTTGTTCCAGGCTCTGCAATTGCGGCAAGGGCTGCTCTTGGGCAAACCTTAAAGATGGACTTAAGCAACGGTTACATTTTACACGTAGGCGGTAACCAATGGTACAAAAACAGGGAAGGTGTTGTTGCCATTTATGACCAATGGAGAACAATATCTGGCCGCACTTTACCATTAATTTTAATAGGTAATACCCCATCCAGCGGCTTAATGTCTAAATATGAAGCCGCTGCCTGGAAAAAAGATATACATTTTTTCTCTGGCGTTGATGATAAATCGGTTTATGATGCTTATACTGGTGCAACGGTATTTTTGTTCCCTTCCATTGCCGAAGGTTTTGGATGGCCAATAGCAGAAGCCATGGCCAGTGGCACCCCAGTAATTACTACAAATGAGGTACCCATGCTTGAAGTAGCGGGTGATGCAGCTTTTTTAATTGACCGCAAACCTGCAGACGCAACACAACATGAGCTTTGGGCAACCAACGGAGCCGCTGTGTTAAACAGGGTAGTTACTTTAGAAGATAAAGAACGTGAAATCGCCGTTAGCAGGGGCATTGCCAATGTGCAGCGTTTTAAGCTGGAAGAGGCTTTGGATAAAATAGAATTGATTTACAAACAGGTTTTAAATAGTTAACATGAAGATACTCCATATTGTACCCTCTTATAAACCTGCATATATATATGGCGGACCCATTGAGTCTGTATCTAAACTGTGTGAAGGTTTAGCCGCGGCTGGGCACCAGGTGGATGTTTTTACCACTACCGCTAATGGCCCAACAGAACTGGATGTTGAGCCTGGGAAAGTAATTAACGTTGATGGCGTAAACGTAACCTATTTTAAAAGGATTACTAAAGACCCTACACATGTATCAACCGACTTATGGTTGCATTTGTGGAAGAATGTAAGACATTATGATATAGTAAATATTCAATCATGGTGGAGCGTACTGGTAGTTATTGCCGCTTGTATTGTTCATCTTAAGGGCGTTAAATTGGTGATTTCGCCACGTGGAATGTTAAGCCCTTATATTTTTACCTCTGGCGCGGCCAAAATGAAAAAGATAATCCATGCCACTATGGGCAAATGGGCATTATCTAAATCATATCTGCACGCTACGGCACAGGTAGAATTTAACGAATTCCGTGAGGTAATTGCAGATTGTAAGGGTTTTATTGCCCCCAACAATGTAACGATGCCAGATACACCGATTATTAAACACCAAAATGAGGTGTTTGAGGTAATCTTTATGTCTCGTGTTCACCCCAAAAAGGGGATTGAGATTTTACTCAACGCTATATCCAAATTGAATTTCCCAGTGCGCTTAAAGATAGCCGGAAGTGGGGAGACAGAATACACTGATAAATTGCAAGCTTTAACGGTTGAGTTGGGTATCGCCGATCAGGTAGAATGGATGGGCTGGATTGGCCGTGACGACAAGTTCAAGGCTTTGATGGATGCTGATCTGTTTGCACTGGTATCGTACAATGAAAACTTTGCCAACGTGGTAATTGAATCGTTGCATATGGGCACTGCAGTATTAGTTTCTGAAGAAGTGGCCTTATCTGGTTTTGTACGGGATACAAAACTGGGATGGGTAACTTCACTGGAGGTTGATGATGTAGCTAAACAACTGACTGCTGCCTATACTGATCAGGAACATAGAAACTGGATAAGGGACAATGGCAGGGAATTGATTGCTGCTTCTTTTTCTGAGAAAAAGCTGATTGGCGATTACGTGATGCAATACAGCAAGATTATAGCAAATTAATAGAAGGAATTAAATAAATATTACTCGATACATATGGTTAACGCAACTTTACTTCAAGCCGTAATTCTAACTAAAAATGAGGAACCAAATTTAACACGGGTACTGGATAAACTGACCTGGCTGGAAAAGGTGGTTATTCTGGATAGCTACAGCACAGATGCTACCCTTGAAATTGCTGCCCGCTACCCAAATACTGTAGTAGTACAGCGCCCATTCGATACGCATGCCCAGCAATGGAATTATGGACTCTCTTTAGCAGAAAGCGAATGGATTTTAAGCCTTGATGCAGATTATGTGTTGCCTGATGATTTTATTGAAGAAACTAAACATTATATAGCTACCGGTAAAGATGTAGCCTACGATACCAATTTTAAGTTCCTGGTATTTGGAAAGCCTTTGTTAAAAGACAATACCACCCCACGGCCGGTACTGTTTAAAAAGGAATTTTGTACCTATTATGATGATGGTCACACACAGCGTTTAAAGATTAACGGTAGTACTGGAAGGTACATTGCTGAGATTTTGCACGACGACCGCAAGTCTTTTAGCAGATGGCTGAGCAATCAGGATGGCTATTCTGTTAAAGAATGTAACAAATTGGCCACCAGTAATGGTGAAGGTTTGCCAATGAGTTCAAAAATTAGAAAAACAAAGATATTTGCACCTTTCATCGTGTTTTTTTACTCGTTATTTGTAAAAGGTTTAATTTTCAATGGATGGCGAGGTTGGCATTATACCTTGCAGCGTACCATGGTTGAAATGATCATGGCTATCAGGCTGATTGAAGAAGAAAAACTAAAAAAAGACATTGAAAACTAATCCTATGCAGGCAGGTAAACAGCAATCAAAAGTAAATCTGGCAGGCTTTAATTCAGCTATTGGACTGAATAGGGGTGCGGGCAAGCTAAAGGAGATCACCTGGTATTTTATCAAAATGATTTTCTTTTTATCGGCCATGCCTTACCCAAGTAGCATTAAATGCAGCCTGCTCAGGTTATTTGGTGCAAAGATTGGCCATGGGGTAGTAATTAAGCCAAGGGTAAATATCCATTTCCCATGGAAACTCGTAATAGGCAACGAGGTATGGATTGGGGAGGAAGCTTTTCTGCTCAATTTTGAATTGTTAACGATAGGAAATAATGTATGTGTATCTCAGAGGGCGTTTCTTTGTGGAGGGAACCACGATTTTAGGGTCCCAGAGATGCCTTATAGAAATGGTGCCATCACATTAATGGACGGCGCCTGGGTGGGTGCCTCGGTATTTGTATCACCAGGTGTAACCATCGGTGTTGATACTGTAGTAACGGCAGGGGCTGTGGTTACCGCCAGCCTTGACGGAAACGGAATTTATAAAGGGAACCCGATAAATTATATTAAACAAAGATGGAAGTAAAAAAGAGGGTCTTAGTTTTAGGGATTAATTGCATGCCCGAGTTAACGGGTATTGGAAAATATACCGGGGAAATGATTTCCTGGATGGCACAGAACAACTACCAAACTACAATGGTTACCGGCTTTCCGTATTATCCAAACTGGAAAGTACAGGAACCTTACAAGGGTAACATGTACAAAATGGAGAAGATGTTTGATGGTAACCTCACCATTTACCGTTGCCCGTTGTACATCCCGGCCAAACCATCAGGACTAAAACGTTTGTTGCATGAGAGTGTATTTTTCCTTTCGGCAGGTTTTGTAGTGTTCAGGATGTTGTTTAAACCAAAACAGGATTTGATCATCGCGATAGCGCCACCATTTCACCTGGCCATACTGGCTTTGTGTTACCGATTTTTACGCGGTGGCCGTATAGTATACCATGTACAGGATTTACAGATTGAAGCGGCCAAAGAGCTGAAAATGCTGCGTTACAAATGGATGTTTGATGTACTGTTTGCTATTGAATACTTCATCCTGCGTAAGATGGACTTTGTAAGTACCATATCTGATGGTATGATACAGCGCCTTTCTAAAAAGATACCTAAAAAGATTGTGTTTTTTCCCAATTGGGTTGATACAGAAACCTTTTATCCGCTGGCCAACAGGCATACTTTAAAAGAGAAATGGGGTTACGAGCAGCAAGACCAGATTGTTTTGTACTCAGGTAGTTTGGGCGAAAAACAGGGCATTGACAGTTTAATAAGGATAGCTGCGCAACTGCGTGATAAAAAAAACATCCAGTTTATCATTTGTGGTACGGGACCTTATAAACAGGATTTGATAAAAATGGCTGTTGAAATGGACCTCAATAATCTTAAGTTTTTACCCTTGCAGGGCTTTGATGTGTTTAACGAGTTTTTGAACATGGCAGATATACACCTGGTACTGCAGAAAGCTAATGCCAGCGATTTAGTAATGCCATCGAAATTGACAAGTATACTTGCTGTTGGTGGCCTGGCACTGGTAACAGCCAACCCGGGAACTACTTTGCATGATGTGATTAAACGCCATGAAATGGGTGTAGTAATTGAAGCAGAGAAAGAAGACCTGCTGGCGCAGGCCATCGTGAGGATTACGGAAAATGATTATGAGCCCTGCCGCTTAAATGCAAGAAAATATGCGCAGGAGTTTTTAGATAAGCGTAATATTATACCAAATGCACTAGGCTATTTTACGCAGCCGGGTAACAAAAGCTAAAAAGATATTGCTAACAACTTCATTGAATCAGGCGTATAAAATTGAAGCCGTAGCTGCATTGAGCAGTACGGCTTCAGCAAGAAGGTTAATGGTGTTAGTTGTGCAACACCTTATTGAGTAACAGGCTGCCATTGGCTGCGTCAGTTAGGTACAGGGTGTAGATTTTTCCAGCTAAAAGATCAGTTGTAGTAAAGTTGCCAATGTTGTCTCTGGATGTTATACCAACAACCTGTACAGAGAGGCTTCCAGGGTTTACATAATTTTAACCAACTGCAACATCTCTCACTAAGGTAGTAACCAGGTCATCTCCAGCTGCATTTTTAATATTGATTACTCAAGCCAGAGGTTATCAAAACTGTAAATAGTAATATTTTATTTCATAAGCCAGGTAACCATGACAAAAAATGCATTTCTAATCTTGATTACGATGTAAAAAAATACCACCATTCTTGGAAATATCAGAGATTCCGGTGCCTGATTAAAAGAAGGTTTAAATGAGCCTATCCAGATTAGTGAAAGAGATTAGGTAAAAGAAAATGGAATAGTAATTTTATTTACGGTATTTTTTTTATAATTTGATTATTACTACATTATTTATCATAATGAAAACAAAAGTGTTAGATATAGTTCATCCATCTCAAAGTCTTCTAAACCTTGTGAGAAAGCTGCAGGCAGATAAAGACGCCAAAAAAAAAGCTTTACTCAAAGATAAGAGCAAGTACTTTGTAAAAAATAAAGCTTTTAATGGATAATAACGCCGTCATTCGTATAACAACTATAGAGAAACAAGGACTCCACCAATGTGTTTTTTCGAGATCGAATGGACCAGATGAACCAAATCACCCGACAAATTAAATTACAGGATGACAGTTTCGATAGAGGAATATAAAATGTGCCGCCGTCAATTCCTTTTCTAATGATCATCTTCTGTCCATTGTCAATTGTTTAATATTAAGCGTTTGGAAATAAATCCAACAATATTAGTGAAACTCAAACTTTTATTTTTGGCCTTTTTATTGTGTATATTTGTAATTGATTTACATTTTAACATCAAAAAACACGATTGTTAACTTTTCTGCAACCAATTACAGAAGTATAAAGGATAAAGTTACTTTATCTTTTGAAGCTGAAAACTCCAAAGATCTCGAAGATTATTATATCACTGAACCGATACCCGGATTGAGATTATTAAAATTAGGATTAATATATGGTGCAAATGGATCTGGGAAAACAACTTTACTTAAAGCCCTGGGCTTTTTAAGGACTTTTGTTATAAAACCCCTTGAAAGGAAAACGTCAACGTTAAATTTTAAACCATTTTTGTTCGATGAGCATACACAAAATGAAAATACAACTTTCGAACTGGTATTTGTCCATAATGGGATAAAATTTCTTTATGAAATTGCATTCAATAATATTGCAGTAATGCATGAGAAATTATATTATCATCAACCTAATAAATCCCTGGTTTACGAAAGAAATACTGATACATCCAAACAATTATCAAGTATTGAATTTGGTAGCAAAATCAAAATAAAAAAAGCCCATAAAGCTACTCTTGAAGCAAACACATTGTGGAACACTACAGTTTTAAGTGGTTTTTTAAAAACTAATATTGATTCTAAAGAGCTCAGAAATGCCACAGATTGGTTTAATAAAGTCTTAAAGGCGATGATTGTTCCGGGAGCTGATCTCAGACGATACGTAACTGATCGCCTAGAATCTGAAGAAATTAACAAACAGCATATAGTCCAGTTTTTGAGAAAAGCCGATTTTAAGATCAAGGATATTTCAATTGAAAAGAACCAGCAGAACTTAAATAGTGAAGATACTGAGCTTTTTAAGTTTTTAAGACATGATTCTGTAAAAATCCAGGATCCTACTGATACTAATACTTCTGAAATTTATTTCCAGCATTCTATACTAAGATATGATAAGGAGCATTCGTACAGGTTGCCTTATAGAGAAGAATCACAGGGGACTCAGCGCTATTACCAATTTAGTGGCTTACTTGCTTTGATGATAACAAGTGAGGTGGTTTTTCCTATTGATGAATTGGAATCTTCACTTCATCCTGATCTGCTCAAACATTTTTTATTGGTATTTTTAGTCAATTCTAAACAGTCTCAATTGATCGCTACTACACATCATAGAGAGCTTTTAATGGACAGGGACATATTAAGAAACGATGTAATTTGGTTTACAAGTAAGAATAACGACGGTAGTATGAAGTTATATTCTCTAAGTGATTTTGATTCTTCTATCGTTAGAGATACTACCTCAATATTTAATGCCTATAAATCGGGAAAACTCGGCGCTGTTCCCGAACTAAGTGATTATTATTTAGATTTAAATAATGGCGAGAAGTAGTGGTTCTCCAACTGCTCGCAAAAAGGACGTTTAAATTATAGGGCAATATTGTAACAATATAACAGCATCGCCTGAAAATGGCTGTTCGAATTGCTGCGTTCTATTAATTCTGTATTAATTTTTTTATAATTTTTTCTTTTTTTTAAATAAATAATTCAATTTTTGTAGATTAGAGCGTATTATTTAGATACGAGATTGTGGTTCAACTTTATTGTTGCCCCATGGTATAATTATTGTTACACAGCTGCTTTAATATTATTTGTTCATCATTCTATGTCCATTCAAACACGATATCTTTATTTGCTGAGATATATTTTGCCGGTTACTGATATTCTATTACTAAACATTGTTTACATAATTGCCTATTATTTTACAGCATATATGGGCAAAGAGGTAAACGAAGAACTGCAGCGGCATTACCTGGTGGTTTGTAATTTGATGTGGCTGTTTACCACAGCGGTATATGGCTTATACTCTGAGTATAACGCCCGTAAACTGGAAAGGATTTACCGTGGTACCTTTAAAAGTTCCATGTTGCATTTTGCTATGTTTACCATCTACCTGCTGTTTGCCAAAGACTTTGAATTTTCTAAAATGTTCCTTATTGCGTTTTACATATTTCTGGCAATGGCTTTTACGCTGAACAGGTTTATTGGAACATACATACAATACTTATTGATCAAACGCTTTAACTCTACACGTAAGGTTGCAGTAATGGGCAACAATGATACAGGTTTGCGCGTAGCAGCATACCTGCAGAAACAACGCAATATAGATTTTTACGGTTTTGTAGGTGATGATGCCTGCATTTATGGTGATGATGACGGACGCATATCTGCAGATGCCTCTGCCAGGTTGCAACAGGCAGCGCTTTACGGGGTAAAAGACTTGTATGTTTCTGTTTCTCCATCAAGAATGGGCGAAATTGGCCCGCTCGTTATGGAAGCAGACAAGCAGTTATTGCGTCTTAAATTTATTCCAGATTTGGCCGGCGCGCTTTCTGCACCGTACAGAATAAGCTACATGGGGGGAGAATTCCCCATAATTACCCTCCGTCATGAACCGTTAGAAGCAATGGCTAATCGTTCTAAGAAAAGAGCGTTCGACTTGGTTTTTAGTGGCTTGGTTATTGTATTTGTACTGAGCTGGCTGTACCCATTAATCGGATTATTGATTAAATTGCAGAGTAAAGGCCCCGTATTGTTTAAACAACAGCGTACCGGGATTAACGACCAGCCCTTTTGGTGTTATAAGTTTCGCAGTATGCGGATGAACGATGACAGCGATAAAAAGCAAGCCACCAAAGGAGATGATAGAATTACCCCGATAGGACGCTTTTTACGTAAAAGCAGCCTTGACGAAATGCCACAGTTCTTTAACGTTTTTCGCGGTGAGATGAGCGTTGTAGGGCCAAGGCCACACATGCTGCGTCACACGGAAGAATATAAGATGATTATAGGCCAGTATATGGTGCGCCAGTTTGTAAAACCTGGTATCACCGGATGGGCACAGGTAAATGGCTACCGGGGTGAAACTAAAGATGATTCTGCAATGGCTAAAAGGGTTGAGTTTGATATCTGGTACCTGGAACATTGGAGCAGTATGCTGGATGTGAGGATTATTTTCCTTACCGTGATCAACGCCATCCGTGGTGAAGAAAACGCATATTAGATAAAAGGGTACAGTTGAGCGAAAAAATAATAGTATATACCTATTACCGCTTGACGTATGAAAAAAAATTATTACTATGCCATTGTTATGTTTATGGCCCTTGGTTTTAAAGCCAATGCACAAAAGCTCACTACGGTTTCGGCCACTGTGGGTACGCAGGGTTTCGGCCTGGACGTAAAACACTCCCCAACACCAGAATACGGCCTTCGTGCCGGTTTCAGTATCCTCCCTATTAGTGTTGGTTTCGGTTTCACCGCGCAATCTACCCCATCGGATGTAGATGTAGACGCGGATCTTCAAAATGCCCACTTAATGTTTGACTGGCACCCTTTTGCTAAAGCTGACGGTTTCCGTAAGTTTATGGTAAGCGGTGGAGCAGGTTATTTCTGGAAGAGCAGGGGCACGGCAGTGATTACTCCAAATGAAACCTATAGTTACGGTGACATTATCATCCCCCCTGGTGAAGCAGGTAATTTAACGGGTACAATCAAATGGCATAAACTGGCCCCGTATGCGGGTATAGGTTTTGAAAGTGCCATCCCTAAAAGTAATTTCAACGTTAATTTTCACTTGGGCGCCTATTACATGGGAAGGCCGGAAACATCATTGACGGGAACAGGATTGGTTTCTGTAGATGAAGCGAATGAAAGACAGCTCAACGAAAACCTTAAAGACTACCGTTTTTTGCCTGTGATACAACTGGGAATCAATTATACACTCTAAACTAAGAAAACATGAACAGATACTTATTTATACTACTGTGCACGGTGTTCTTAGGAGCAGGTTGTACTAACCCGGTTGACGATATCAGCATAGACATCAACGGAAAATTTATCAATTATAAAGCGACAATTATTTTGACCGACCCAACTGGGGCAAATATTCCATCGACCTTGTCAGTAAAAATTACAGGGGCAGACTCTTCTGAAATTTACGATTATGCGGGCTTAAGAGATATTAGTGTGCTAAATGGTATTATTACTTTGGGTGTACATCCAAGTGACGAGCCTACCAGTAGCGACCCGGTAGATTTTAACGTGGTGATATCGGGTGCAAACTACGGTACTAAAGTTATCCCAATAAGAATTGTTGAAGGGCAGTTTCAGCAGCTGATGAACGTGTCTGTGATTAACACGGCCAGGCCTCCAACAACAGTGTCTTTGGTTACACGTTCTACAGTATTAAGAACAGGTTTGATGCCTGCTGCGGATGAACTGTTTACAAATGTAACTGCAATGGTGCCAACCCGATCTACGGTAACACTGACTTCGGGTACAGGTTTTAAGGGTACGGGTGGTACTACACTAACGGCGGGCCCTATGGTGGAAACGCTGGTACATTACAATACTACGAGTACAGATTTTGTATCGCTCTTTCCGGGCGCTACGTATAGCAGTGAACTGATCAAAGGAAAAAGCGGAACGGTAACAGCTGGTTTTATGTACCCTGCAGCCTATACTACGGTAACTATGGCGGCCGCCGGTCAGGATGTGGTTGAAACCACGCAGCCATTTGCAGTGAGTATACAAATAAACCCGGCCTACAAAATGCAATCAAACCAGCAAACTGTTGGACTGGGATCTGTAATGCAGATTTATAGTTATAACGACCAAACTGACGAATGGACCTACAAAACGGAAGCACCGGTAGTAACGGACAAGTATGGTAAACTGGCAGTGAACTTTACATCGTCAACGCCTGAAGATTATTTTGTAGGTGATGTAAGCACTGCTGTTGCCTGTACAAATCCTATGCTGAAGTTCTCTGCCCCATGGCTGAGCGAAGGTACCTTGCCGGTTAATATCGAAATATGGTCTGCTGATGCGGTAACTAAATATGCCAACAATGCCTTGCAGTTACATGATGGCAGCACGGAAACGGTTACTGGCCTGCCTGCTTCACCAGTGGCATATAAAATAATATCTACGAGTACCAATGAAGTACTGGCAAGTGGATCTATCGCTAACCCTTGTAATGGCGAGCAGGTAAACATTACGCTGGCGCAGCCTGCAGTGGCTACTGATTTGGTTACGCTTTCGCTGGCGGTAAACTGTCCTGGCAAGGGTAATATTACGCCACCAAGTTTTGATATGTTTTACAGGGTATCTGGTTCTAACACAAGTTATAAATTGCTGGGAACTGTAGATGGTGGTAAACTGACCACTACGGCACTTAAAATTGGAAGCAATTATGATTTCAGGGCAAACTTTGGTACGGATACGAAAACTGTAAACAACAGGCAGATTACTCAGGCAGATGCTGGAGGAACAGGACAAGCATTATCTATATCAGCATGTGGTATAAATTAATAATAGTTTAGTATTTTTAGAACGAAATGGTTTAAAATCCGTTAGTACTTGAAATTTAAAAAACAAAATATAATAATCTGATAGCTTTATGTCTGAAATGAAACCCTCTTTAGTAATCCTTGCCGCTGGTATGGCGAGCCGTTATGGCGGAAACAAACAAACTGAATCTTTTGGCCCCTCTGGGGAAACCATCATGGAATATTCTATCTATGATGCAATTAAAGCCGGTTTCGGAAAAGTTATCTTTATTATCCGTGAAGAGTTTGCGGAATCTTTTAAAGGTGTAATTGAGCCTAAACTGTCGGGCAAAATTGCTACGGAATACGTTTACCAGAGCCTGGAAAGTTTTAGCGGCGGTCGCCCTACACCTGAAGGCAGGACTAAACCATTTGGTACCATGCACGCGCTTTTATGCTGCAAGGATGTGCTTGATGCACCTTTTGCGGTAATTAACGCGGATGACTTTTACGGTTTTGATGCTTTTAAACAGGCGTATGACTACCTGGTTGGTGGTATTGAGGATGGTAAATATGCCTGCATAGGTTATGAGCTGAAAAATACATTGAGCGACAACGGTTCTGTAACCCGCGGGGAAATCAATGTAGACGAAGAGCAAAACATTGTAAGTATTACTGAACGTAAAGAAATTTATAAAAAAGATGGCCGCGCCTTTACTCCGGATGGGATAACTGACGTAGAATTACCACTGGATACAAAGGTAAGTATGAACTTTTTCTGCTTTACGCCTGCGTTTGTAAACTGGTCTGAAGAGGAATACTATAAATTCCGCGATGCCAACGTGACGGAACTGAAAGCTGAGTTCCTGATCCCTGAAGTTGCAGACATCCTGATTAAAGCAGGTGAAGGTGTAGTGAAAATGATTCCTACTGAAGCTGTTTGGTTTGGTGTTACTTTTAAAGAAGATGCCCCTGTGGTAAAAGCACAACTGCAAAAGTTGATCGATACAAACGTATATCCTGAAAACCTTTGGGTTTAAGGAACACGTTTATGTAGTGGCGATTGGCAGCCCTGAAAAAAAAACGGCGGACCGCAATGGTCCGCCGTTTCAGTTTTTAGTTTATGTTGAGCGAAAGCGAAATGTTCTCTTTGGTAGAAGAATACGCTTTTGTTTGTTTTGGTGCTAACCGTAACTTTCGTAGATATATTGTAGTGGTACTTATCTTAATCCAAATCTGGCAAGTACGATGGCCAATGCCCCGGTCATGAACTGCATAAAGAACTTGAAGTCGTAAATTGGCTTAAAGCTCTTGCCCGAAATTTCAAAGTGGTGTTCTGCCCAGTCGCCTATCTGGCTCAACAATTCTTCGTCTTTGATCTCGTGTGAATACCATTTAATTTCCCCGTTTTTTCTAACAGGTTGGATGTGACCTAAAAAGGCGTGTTTGAGGTACACTGTAAAAAGTGAATGATCTTCGTATACTGGTTCGATTTCTAATTTTCCGATATAATGCTGACACATTACCTCTATTTCTATTGCTTTCATTTGCGTTGTTCAGGCTATAATTGGTTAGTATATAAACGTGTTTCCGGTTAAGTTGGATTTGGTTATTTGTTGTATTACAACTTAAGAGCCATATTTATGTTTTATGCTTATAATGAGTAAGTTGGCCTAATTTCAATGTTTTTGACGTTCGGCGTTTGGTAAGGTATGTTATGTGTAGATATATTTTGTTGATAATTGGGTAACAATCGCCTCACGTAACCATAATATTACCCGTATATGGGCAATTGATCAGGGTTGCCAAACGATCGCAAATGCCAGTTTTTTTGAAGCTTTGTAAACCCATACCGGGATATTACGAGAATAAATGTTGGAAGGTTTTTATTCCTGAGGAAACAGCTACACCCTGGAGTGTTATGTGCTGATAATTAGAGAATTCTGATGATATCATTGATCATAATATTTTGGGTTTTTAACTGTTTCTTTTGGCAATGTAAACCAGAACTTACTTCCATTGTTAACTACGCTCTCTAAACCAATACTACCGTTATGCCGTTTTATGATTTCGGAACTGAGGTATAAACCTAAGCCAAGGCCGGAAGATTGTTCGACTTCTATATTTATACCGTAATGCTCAAACAAGTGGTTCACTTTATCGGCCGCAACACCAGGTCCGGCATCGATCACGCTTACTTTGACGTCAGTACCAAGATCTTCTATCACAATCCTGATGTTTTTAGAAGGCGGTGCGTATTTTGCGTAATTAGAGTCTTTATTAAATATCGACACCAGTGTTTGTCATTTTTAATTTATATATTGCTTTACAGGTAATAAAGGTATGTTGATCCTTTGTGTGTTTTTTCTAGACAAAATGCAGATGGATGTACTAATATGGACACACGGATGATTCAAATAAGAAGAAAACGTTTACGTTATTGGGTCTTGATCCAGAGACTTAAAGCCTGACCGGGACTGTAGTGAACAGATTTATAAGAAGGCGGGATGTAGTTATCGGGGCAGTGGTATGCGGCCAGTCTGGTACCCTCAGGTTTATCTTCAAGCAACTGGTAAAACTGGTTCAGGTATTCCTCATAAATTTGTGCTGAAGTGGGGATAAGGTTATCTATCGGCTTATGGTGAACGATGTTTTCGCTGAAGGAATTGTAAAAGTAAAAATGGTCGAACTGGTCCATATCAAGCTCGTTAAAATTCGCATAAAAGAATTTAGTATTTACGGTATTTGTTGCATTTTGGGCAAAAACCGCCTCGTCTACCAGTGCTTTTCGCTGTTCTACACCGTAGAAATACGAGTCGGGAAAATAATGCGCAGCGGCTATACAAAACTTGCCTACGCCACTGCCAATGTCAAGTATACGCTCCCCTGGCGTAGCTGCAAGGTGTGCAGCTGCCTTTAGAGCGACATCAAGGGGTGTCCAGTGCATTGATGATAACTGCTGGGCCCTGAGCGAGTACAGTTTGTCAAACGCTGCATCGCTCGAAAAAAGATCATTGGCATTCATATCAGTTGTCATGGTGCAAAGTTGGAGTAACTTTTGCTAATTTAAAAGGAAAGAATCAATATAAACCTATGAAGATGACCAAGCGTATAAATACAGGGATTTGCGGATTCCCATCTGCAGGATTACACTCTATTGATAGTTTGAGCTGATACTATGTCTTCATTTAAAAAATACTGGTGGAGACTGAAGAGTCTCATTGAGATGGCTGTGCTGATGAAGGCAGATCCCACTGAAGACGACCGTGTGTTCTGGAGAAAAAAACTCTTCACGAATATGATTACCTATGGTTTCGCCGTTAGTATAATTGCTTTTGTATCCTCCATGACTTTTGGTATTTATGCTGGTAGCATGTTAGTTCAATGGTTAAACATTGGTTTTGGGATTGCTTTGCTTTATGTCATCTTCAACAAAAAAATTATGATTCAGACCAGAAAGGTTATTGCACTAGTACTGCTGTACATTTTGGCAATTATTTATATTGCAGTACTCGGCTCGGATGGCCCCGGCGTGTTATACCTTATCATCATAACCATTTTCTGTGCGATGATTTTCCCCAGACCAGTGGCCTATTACCTGGTTGGCTTAAATGTTTTGATTTGCGCTGCTTTTGGCGCTGTAATCGAGTACAAATTATTTGATAGTCCGCTGATTGACAGTTACGACCTTCCCTTATGGGCTTCTTACTCGGGTAACCTTATTTTTGTAAGTTTAATAAGTGTAATGCTGGTGAGTAAGGTGCTTAACGGCCTGGAAATGACTATTGAAAAGGAAGCTACACTGGTATCTAAGCTGGATGCCTCTGAAAAATATTACCGCACAACTTTTGAGGCCAACCCGGTACCAATGTATGTTTTTGACATGGAAAACGGCAGGTTCCTGCATGTAAATGATGCGGCGATTATCAAATACGGCTATACAAAGGAGGAGTTCCTGCAGATGAACATCAACGATATCCGTCCCAGAACGGAAATCAGCAAGATACTTGACTTGAACAGCATGATCAGGAGCAGGGATTACTCTGGCGTACTGATCCATACGACAAAAAACGGTGAAGCTTTTCCGGTAGAAATTGAAACAAACATTATCATGTTTGAAGAACGTGAAGCGAGGCTTGTACTGGCGACTGACGTTTCTGAACGCATTAGTTATATTAAGGAAATTGAACGCCAAAACAAAGACCTGAAAGAAATTGCCTGGATACAAAGCCATATGGTTCGCGCTCCTTTAGCCAACATTATGAGCCTGACTGAGTTTCTGATTAAATACCCTGGAGAGGATACTGCGGAAACACTTACGTTTCTGAAAGACTCTTCACAAAAACTGAATGTGGCAATTAAATCTATTGTAGGACAAGCCGATGGCTCTGGTTTAGCTGGTGATTAATGAAGAAAATAGCTTATTTGATTGACGACGACGATATCTACGCCTTTCTGGTAAAAAAGACGCTGGGCAGAATGATGCCGGATCTTGAAGTAGAAGTTTATACGGACGGCCTGCAAGCCATCACCCATCTGAAGGCAATTAGAGATAAAAAACATCTGTTACCAGATATGATTATGCTTGACCTGAACATGCCTGTAATGGACGGATGGGAGTTTCTGGATGAGTATGACCCCATGCGCAATTCGTTGGGCAAGGAGAACCTGTTATATGTGGTTTCTTCTTCGGTTACACCACATGAGATTGAACGCTCTAAAAACATCAGTTCTGTAATTGAGTTTATCACTAAACCCATTTCAAGGGAGAAGTTTACGGAGCTGCTGGAGCGGTTGTGAAGATGCTGTTATAGTGGCTAATTCACGACCTAATTCTTTTATTCCTGATAGGTTTTTTTTGACTTGTTTTTCTGATGGCTCTTTTTTGCCGTTTACGTATTATGATAATAGCGTATGATTAATGCCTACACGCTTTGCAACACCTTTTGCGCTAATCTCTTTGTAATATTTAAAGAATTGAGGCAGGTGGATACTAGCAGGAATTTGCGAGGGTTACCAGACTCAAGATTGAAGAAATAGAGAGGCTGGGAGAATAACTGGTGATTTATTGATTGCCTTGTAGCTTTATGAAGCGAGATCTTACTCCTGTAGGAGCTGGCAAGCATGCATTGTTTCATTCTACGTACCACAAAACCAGAATTGTGAAATGAGAGATATCATATGCCGCGCTCGTAAAACAATAAGTTAACGTATTTTTAAAAGATTTGTTTTTATGTAGAAAATTATTAAATATTTAATTTCGATACATTTAGTTGTGGTTTTCTTCAATAATTCTGATATTTAATAGTGTATGGTTTTAGCATTTGCGCTCGAACCCTGGTGATATAAACGGGATTAGCTAAATCAATTATAAACATATTATGAATGGTCTACACAACTACAAGTTATCTTTAAAATGGGATGGAAATAAAGGTAGCGGCACCTCTGACTATAAAGCTTATGGCAGAGATTACTCCATAAATTTTGATTACAAAAAGAAGCTTAGCGGCTCTTCAGACCCCGCGTTTTGGGGTGATAAAACGAAGTACAATCCTGAAGACATGTTGCTGGCCGCTTTGAGCTCATGCCATATGTTATTATTTTTGCATGTTTGTACAGTAGGTGGGGTAATAGTTGTAGATTATGTTGACCATGCGGTCGGCAAAATGGAAACCACCCCGGATGGTGCAGGCTTATTCCTGAGTGTTACACTAAATCCTATTGTAACCGTATCCGATCCTTCTATGATTGAAAAAGCAAACAGGCTTCACAAGAAAGCGATTGAGTTATGTTTTATTGCAAATTCGGTAAGTTTTCCTATCTATCATAAACCTGTTGCAAAAGCTGTTATTGCACAACAGGGAATTACCTCAGTCCTATAGATCCTTCCAGCTAACAGTTAGGGCATCAGTAAAATGTATCAACATTTAGGAGTTTAGCGCGTGTTTGTTACTTTTGTATCCATTGATCAACTTACAATTGGAGCTTTATGAACGGACTACATCATTACAAGTTAGCTTTAAAATGGAATGGTAATAAGGGTGCCGGTACAGCTGACTATAAAGCATATGGCAGGGAGTACTCGGTAGAAATAGATAATAAGGAAATTTTGCATGGTTCTTCGGATCCGACATTTAGAGGAGATAAAACGAAACACAATCCTGAAGATATGCTTGTTGCGGCGCTAAGCTCATGCCATATGTTGTCGTACCTTCACGTATGTACCCGTGGGGGAGTAGTTGTTGTAGATTATGTTGACAACGCAACAGGCCTGATGGAAAGTACTCCTGATGGAGCAGGTCGCTTTCTCGAAGTTACGCTAAACCCGGTTGTAACTGTTGCAGATCCATCGATGATAGAAAAAGCCAAGGAGTTTCATAAGAAAGCGAATGAGCTCTGCTTTATTGCCAACTCTGTTAACTTTCCTGTTTACCACAAACCGCTTGTTAAAGCTGTTATAGTGCAATAAGGTTAATTACTCGAACTCTTCCCAGGCTTCAGGTGTAAACACTAAATTGATACTTTATACTTGCGCTGTTTGTTCATCCTAAAGAGCAAATATCTTGGTATTGCCTTGATTTAAATGCTCAATAGATTTTTCGAGTCGCTTACGGTTTGCTTCAGTTGAGATCAAGTGCGCGGTTTCAGTCAGCACGTTATACTCTTTAATAGAAATTACTACAAGGGCATCATCTTCGTTGTTATTACGCGGAATAATCAAGATATCTTCTGTAGCAATAACTTCATCGAAGTAATTCTTCATGTTTTTCCTGAGTGCGGACATTGTCAAAGCTTTCATAATGATATTTTTTGTACGTACAAATGAACATAGTGATGTACGTATGGCAAATATAAATAGTTCTTAATTTTAAGACTCATTTCGCTTTATGTAACACATCTTCAATAAGACGTTTAAGACAAGCGTCTTGTACTGAAAGTAGCAAAAATTGCCACATTCTAAGCCATTTACAACAGTATTTTGGGTCTAAGAAAAATCTATTCCTTTTCTGTTCATTCCTGTGTGGAATGAATGAACGGAATGAATACGCCTGATGATTAGTCTTATCCTTAATTTTGGTCATTGTTAATTCGATTGACCCGTAAAGGAGGAAGATTTTATGATCAAAGTTGGAATAATTGATGTGAATGTTCAGAGCAGGAACATGTTGAGTATGATGCTAACCCATCAGGGTATGTTTAATCTTAAAGTAACTCTTGATGTGTCTGGTACCGCTGAATGTAAAAGATTATCGGTTTATGAGGAACCTAATGTAATTCTCTTGGATATTGAACAGATCGGTATTGATGCCGTTGTGCAACTTTACCAGAAATACCCGCACACTAATGTTGTGGTGTATAGCAATGTTCAGGACCGGACAAATGTTCTGGCGGCTGTAAAAGCGGGTGCGGTTGGTTATCTGACTAAAGATACGTGTATCAATGAGGTGATTAACACGGTGGTTGCTACGCATCAGGGAGGATCGGTATTTAGTCCTTCAATTACAAGGAACGTGATTCAGCATGTACAGCAAACAGTTGATTATCAGGATAACCTGAGTTTGCGCGAACGTCAGATTGTAGACGGCTTAAAAAATGGCCTGAGTTATAAACTGATTGGTTATAAATATGGTATTTCTTTGGATACGGTTCGTCAGTATATCAAACGGACGTATAAAAAATTAAATATAAACAGTAAAGGTGAGCTGCTGGCTCAGTACAAATAGCTTTTTATACCATTAAATTATTGACCCGGCAAACCTGTCAATCTCTGCGCCATTTGAAGAAAATTTACCCCTGGTGATGTACTACTACCGCTATTTGAGGCTGTTAATGCTGCTTCTTTGCTCACATGTTGCCTTTTTTACCGCATCTGCACAGGTGAAGTATACGTTTGTACGTGATACCTTACAGGTAAAAGGAGGCGAAACTTTTTCGGCCATGCTGCAGGTAGATAATGCGTATGACTATCCGGTAACGCTAAAACAAGACACCAAATACAAGTTGGTTAGTGGTCTGATCTCCCTTCCTGACAGCCTTGTGCTGCAGGCAGGCGAGTGCAGGAAGTTTCCGCTTAAATATATCGCCGACAGGCAAACCATCAACAGCAATTTACAGGAATTCAGGGTAAGTTTAGTCTCTGCCAACCCGGCTGTGAAATTGGTGCCGTTTGCACGTTTTACTACGTTGCTGGCTGATGCGAAAGGCCTGACCATCACTACGGAAAGTGATGAAGTATACCTTAGTCAGCTGAGTAACCAGGTGCAGATCATGCTGCGCTGTGTAAATAACGGATATGTGCCTTTAACATTCAGGCTGCTGCTTACGGGTATACCTGACGGATTGGAGTTTACCGGGCAGATCAGCAACTTCACACTACAGCCTGGTGCACAGCAGATGTTACCTTTTCTGGCCCGTAACAAAGGGGGCGTACGCGTGCAACCTGATTTTACAGTTACTATACAGGCATTGGACAACGCAAACCATGAACTGGCTGCAAAAATGATACGTATTGTAAATGTAACCAGCGCCGGTCGAATAGGACAAGGCAATGATCAGTTTCAGGGTAACCTGCCAAATTCTGTTGCCCTTCGTTATGCAAACCTGAACAGCGATTATTCTTTTTTACAACTGCTGGGCAATGGAAAAACAAACATCGCTGATGGGAAAACGCTGAGTTATCAGCTTAATGTAGACCGCTACCAGCAAGGTGGCGCAAATTGGTTGAACATTTATAATTCTTACCTGGCTTACAACACAAAAAACTGGGAACTGAAAGCTGGTAATATTTACGAAAATATGGATTTTCAGCTAAGTGGCAGGGGTGTAAAGGTTGCTGGTAAACTGAGCACCAACGAAACAATTTCTGTGTATGGACTGGAGAATAATTTTATGCTGTATTCGCAGGGAAGTAAGATTATACCGGGGGCACGGATAGCTGCAATTGAGTATAAGATTACGAAACCGGAAACGGGTGATACGAAGTTAAGTTACATGCACCGCCGCGACCGCTATACTGAACTGGACGCGGACCAATGGAATGCAAAAACAGGTTTTAGGTTGAATGACGGACAGCTGCTGTTGCTGGAAGGTGGCTATTCCATGGAGAAACCCTATAACACATCGGCTGAAACTAAGCAGGCGGTATCTGCGGGGATGAATTACACGTATACCAGTGAGGCTTTTAAAATTTACAGCAGTATACATTATACAAGCCCATATTTTACGGGCATCCGCCGTGGACAGTTTATTACAGACCAGCGCCTGGTAAAGCCATTAACGGAACAAAGCACAATCACTGCGCATACAAATATACAAGTGAACAAACCCAGGTTCCAGGACAGACGAAACCTGTTTAACTATGGGGTGAACGGTAACTCGCTTTACAATTATGGCCTGGATTACAGTGCCACGATGGGTAAGTTTTATATGCAGGTTGGTCCATATTATCTGGGTCAACGCCTGGTTACACAAGGTCTGTCGGCCTTTACACCTGTGGCAGTAAACTGGAAATCTGCCTCGGCAAGATTGCTGGCCAATATGGGGTACAATGGAAGGCTGCAGAGTTTTTCGGCCTCTGCTGATTATGGATATACGTATCTGAACAGCTCTGAGCGACCACCAGCGCCGTACCAGTCGCTGAAACTGAATACGAATTATACACTTGCTTTTTTCTCGTTGAGTGGTTACCTTCAGCTAAATCCTTTTTACCTGACTGATGTTCTTTCAACTAAAGGGGACAATCACTATACGGTATATTCAATAGGCCCTAATTTCCACTTATCTGCATTTAAGCGTAAACTGACGACCCAGGTTGGTGGGACTTATAATTATTATGGCTTTACTAAAACGAATAACTACATGGTGAATGGCAGCATGCGGTATTTGCTGAAAGGCCATTGGTCGTTAACTGCCGACCTGCAGTACACGGTGGTGAAACAAACGCAGCTTTATTTTCCGGATGGTACCAACAATCAGCTTAACCCTGGTTATGCAGACGAAGTGCCACTCTCCCTTCAAAATCAGTATGCAAATAACCGTTATACCTATGAAAACAGACAATTGCGCCTGGGAATTGAAAAACAATTTGGCAGGGGTGGTAACGGTGGAAATAAAAAACTTGGTCTTACGTATTATCAGGATGAGAACAATAATGGTAAACGTGACGGAGGGGAACTGCCGGTTAACGATATACTGGTTAAAATAAAAAATGATGTGGCGATAACGGATGCAAAGGGCCAGGTCATATTTAAAAATATGGATAAGGAAGCGTACATCGTTTCTGTAACGAATACGAAAGGATGGAGCCTGCAGGAGCCAACGGAAGTATTCCTTGATAAGAGTAAAGACCTTGAAATACCACTGGTGAAAACGCAGGCACTTAACGGTTTGCTGAAAGTAAAGGCTACACAGTACTTAAAAGCGAAACCGGAACTGGCAGGAATCCGCGTGAAAGCGATTGACCAGAACGGACGTGTGCACGAAACGCTGACAAACGATGACGGAGGCTTTTGCCTGTACCTGCCAAGGAATAAATACATGGTATCTGTAGAAACTGAAGGGATGCCCTTTTCTATTGAAAATGGGGCAGAACAAGTGTCGCTGGAAGGAAAACCACTGGATCTGCTTACCTTTATTTACAGGGATGAGCACAGGAAAGTTGGGGTTACCAGGTTTTAACTCGTGATAGGGCCATTAGATTTATAACTTGTTGATTAGTCTGCAGTGTAAAAGACGAATTGTGAATTGGAATAGCGGTTTCTCAGCAATGAATGCATTGATGAGTCTGAATCCTGATGCGGTAGACTGAATTATGGCGCTGTTAGTGTAAAGGTAACGTTGGTGGTATAAAGTCCTGCTGGTTTGTTGAGCAGTGCGGTAGTTGGCGGAATACGGTATTGCAAAGAAATATTGCGGTCGATAATGGGAGAGGTACCGTTGACTAATCGTTGAAGGGAATTGCTTAACGTGACTATGTTTACGCCGGTTTGTTCGGCGGTGCCTTCTATGATCATAATACCTGCGGGGATGGAATTAACGCCCGACTTAAAATCGCCATCTGTTTTTACGTCTACGGTGTAGGGCACGGTACTGCTGAGCACCAAAGGTGCAGGCATGGCAGCTGTTAAGCCTTGTTTATAAGCCGCGGTACTGTTATAGGTAAAGGTAACGGGGGTGGTTGGCGCAGAAATTTCGGACATTTTAGATACAACAACCTGCAGCGAACTTGTCATTGCGGTAGTGAGGGTTGCGCCCTGCACATAAGAATTTGCAATTTTGGATAAGGTATAGGTTAACGGCAAGGTATAAGTACCTGCGCCTGCAAAGTTTGTTTTTAGTACATCTGCCTTGATACCCAGGGTAGTGTTGACGGTTTGTTTGTTGCCCAGTACAAGTGGTACGCCAGTAGCATTACTGATAAGTTTATTGCCACTGGATAGTAAGGTGACTTCGCCTGCACCGGGGGTACCGGTTATTTCTGCGGTTACCATGCTGCCATTGTTGGAAGGCAAAGGGCTGAATGCCTGGGTGGGCACATAGGTGAAGGGATTTCCGCTTGTGGCGCGAAGGCTGACAGTAGCTGGAACAGTGCCATAGTAATCGAAACTGGTCGCTACTTTTCTTCCGCCGCCGGTTCTGAAGTAACTGAAATTGTTGATGAGCAAAGTATTGACGGCTGGAATTGCCTGGTTGATCCGCAGATAGGTGGGCACAACAAGCTCAACTGTGTTATAGGTTGGAAACATACCTGTATAGATGATGGAGGTGGCATATTTACCGGCCGACCAGATGGAGGTATTGGTGGTGATTTTGTATTGGGTATTGACGTTCTGGGCGTTTAATGCTACAGTAAGCACGGCAGCGTATAAAGACTGATTGGTAGTAGAGAGGTCTCTTGGTGCAGCGCCGCCTAACAGTGTAAGTGCACTGCCGCCGATCGTTTTTACCTCAAGGTTGATAATGCTGGCGTTGACATCACTGGTGCTGATTAATGGTGTAGTGGACGTGAGCTTGCTGGCACCGGATTGCACACCAATAGCATAGATCAGTTTAATCCCCAGTACTGTACCGGGATTGGCATCTCCAACGCCAAGAAGTGTATTTATAGGGCTGCCTTCCACATTTGCTTCTGTGAGAGTAAAGCTCTGGGCAGTGGCATAGGTAAAGAATAAACTGCATATGGCAGTACTAAGGGCGGTATATAATCTCTTTTTCAGCAACTTTTAAGTCGTAATCGGGTCCGGCATCTAACAGGGCAACAGCTAAGAATTTACCCTTGAGGCTTACGGGCAGGTTGAAAATTACCCACTGTGTTCTCTCGGGTAAAATGGCGAGCGTGATAGGGTCTACTTTTATTTCTTCGCCAGTTTCTTTATTGGTGAGTTCCATGCGGATAAAACCATCCTTGTTTACCTTGCCTGTGTTTTGTATTTTAAGGGCTACCTGTCTGGTTTTGGTATTTGCTTTACCCTGTATACCACGGTCTTCAAACGCGATAAAGTTGAGCTCTCCCTGTGGCAACCCTGGTGGGGTATAGTACACCTGTATGCCTACCTCTATCAATACGTTTACACCTAGTCTGGTTGTGGCAGCCTTTTTTTGCTGCTGCTCTTTCACTTGTTTGAAAAAGAGCATGCTGTGTGTTAATTGTCCTGCAGTGGAAGGAATAGTCATGGATAGAATCAGCTGATGACTTTGCCCGGGTTGTATGGTTACGCTGTTGGATGACAGCGTGAGCCAGCTGGCATTGGATGCCGGCCTGGAATTTCTGGGGTAATACAGCTTTACGCCCACTGAATCACGGTCCCAGTCTTGTATGTTGGAACCGAAAGTGAGCGGCGCAGAGGATGAATTGGTGAAGTTTACAGCCTGGGTTACCGTTTGACCGGGATTGCCTGAAAGGGTTATCCGCGAGGGCGAAACTGAAAAACCCTGCCCTAATGCTGTGTGTTGCAGCGCCAGGACAAGGTTAAAAAAAAATAGAAGAGACAATATTTTCATTAAAGAATTTATTGGGCGGTTATCGTGTACGTAAGGTTTGTAGTATAATCGCCAGCTGTTTTGTTCAATAGGGATAGCGCACTTGGAATGGTGTAACGCGTGCTGTATAAGGTGCCTAGAGCAGGCTGACCATTGGTAGCTAACACCAGTGGTGTCTGTTCTGCATTATCAAGGGCAGCTGGAGTAGCGAAAGACGCAGCAGCTTCAGGCAGTGTAGTACCAGTTACTGATACCTGCAGGATGCTCAGTGCAAGCGGTTCATCATTGTCGGGCAAAGTTGACCACTGGGCTTCAGCCCTTACGCTGATAGCATATGTTTTTGTGCTGGTAATGGAAAACTGGTTGGCAACGTTAACTGTTTGTGGAGCATTGTACGCTGCAGCATCATCGTAGGTAAAAAGAACCTCCGAATTATCTAACAGGTTGATGGCAAAAACATCTGAAAGTGCAATTCTAACAGGAACATTACCGGTAACGGCAACATCCTGTGCGTTGACTCTCAGATTAAAAAGGGTAGAAGCTGCAATAACAGCGATAACAACTAGTAAGTTTTTTTTCATAATGATGTGATTTTTCTATATCACAAAACTATAAACAAAAACAAGGTAAACCGCTTTAGTTTAGACACATGATGATGTTACATGATAGGATTATTTTTAATTGTGATGGTGAAAGTTGAGCCCTTATCAACGGCACTTTTTACGGTAATATCGCCTCCCAGCGAGTTGATTTGTGTTTTTGTAATGAACAGGCCTACTCCACTTCCGTTAACGTGGCTATGGAAGCGTTCGTTCAGGCCAAATATACGGTCTTTGTGTTTGAGCAGGTCTATGCCCATCCCATTGTCCATAAATGTGAGAATAATATTTCCGCTTTCATCAAGTCTGGTTTGCACATCAATCTTTAGTGGTCGGTTCTCAGCACAGTATTTCACAGAGTTGGACATTAAATTCATCAGCACACTTTCGAGGTAGCTCTTATTGAATGGAACAGTTTGTTGCTGAAAATCTGTGTGTATGTAAATCCCCATAGTGTGGATTTGTTTGGTGAACGAATTGCATACTTTTTTAAAAGTGGCATTGATATCTACTTCTTCAATTGAAATATGATTTTTGCTTTTTAAACTCAGCATCTGTGTAAGATCATAGACGGTTTCGTTTAGTTTCTGTGCTGAATCACGAAACATATCGACGATTTTTTTATTGTATTCGTCTAAAAGTTCATAATTCAAAATATCAATCAGTCCTATCAGGTTAGAAAGTGGAGCCCTAAGGTTGTGCGAGGTGATGTATGCAAACTGACTTAGGTCCTGATTTCTTGAAGTAAGATCTTCAATTAACTGGTCTCTGTCTTCCTCGGATTTATTACGGGCAATATATTCCCTGAAATTGGCAGCAAGTGCACCGATGTCCGAGTTCTTGATCATATTATTGTTGAGTTGGTTTGACATGTAGTTTTCTTTCGTAGGTCTGTTGTACCTATTAAGGCAAACACCTTGCCACATAAAATGCACAGGTGTCTTAGCAGTGTTAATGCTTACATCTTCAGGTTGTTAATACGTTTTACTGACCTGGATCAAGCAGTTGGTTAACGAGTTGCGCTTGTTCTGGGGTATTTGCTGTGATGCTCAAAATATACTCGTCCCTTGAACCATCGCCAATAAATTCTGTATTGGTATTGCCTTGTAAATCTGTAATGCTGTTGAGCGGGTTGTAAGGAGTTACTTTAAGGTCTTTTTCTGTGAAACCGTTCTCGATCAGCATTACAAATGCATTTTCGGCTTCATTCTCTTCCTGATAAATTCGGGTAATTACCTGAAAGGGGATGTGATTTTCGTAACTGCCTGTTTGCCTCCTGGCGTAGAGGTTGGATTCATCAAAATCTTTATGCCCGTACAATTCGGAGTCGGTAGAAACCTGAACATTTCCTTTTTCATATTCCGGGAGTACCATCAGCTGTGCTGCGGTAATGTTGGGCAGTATGACTACATCATGTACAGCATCAAGTTCGGCTACGCCGATAGGGATAAGCACCTGACGTGCATGCATTTCCCACACATTGTCTGCGAGGTTAAGCACCAGATAACGCACCTTCTGTTCTTCTTCGTCAAAAAGCAACTCCTCTACAGTTCCAATATGCTGGCCAGCTGAGTTGAGTACCTTCCAGTTAATAATATCTGGCTGACCATCTTTTATCTCGTAATCACTAGAACTGAGTTCTCTTAAGTTTTTAACCTGATGTTGGTTCTCTTTCTGTTCCATGGGTGCTTAATAAATAATTTTGTCGCTCAAAAAATAAAATAGGGTAAGCGCGAGAGCAATTAAGGTGATGAGCCAGCTAAACCAGCCTTTATATTTTTTGGGTTGGACTTCTAATTGTGCCATATCTATTGATGTTTATATAGTATGTGGGTAACAACTGTTACTGGGTTATGTTTCGCTGTTTGTGAATTTGTTCCTGTCAGTCAGTTAATTGCGTTGGGCAAATTTTTCCAGTATTTGGGCTGCCTGGTGGTTTCCCTGTTGTATGGCGAGGTCAAGGGCAGTAAGTCCCCGAAATTCTGTGATCTGTGGATCTGCACCTTTGTCGAGCATAATTTGAACGAGGTCGTTCCTGCCAAACATGGTAGCAAACATTAATGCGGTGCCGCCATTGCCGTGTTGCATATTGACATCGGCACCACTTTTAATCAATAAATCTGCAATTTCCGGATAGCCTTTAAAGCAAACGCCCATGAGTGCGGTATTGCCGCCAATATCTGCAGCATTTACATCGGCCCCTGATTCAATTAGTAGTTTTGCAGCTTCTATCTGACGGTTGTAACAGGCAATGATGAGTGGGGTGTAGCCCTTTTCGTCGCTAAAGTTGACGTTCACGCCATCATCCAGAATGGATTGGAGAAATGCAGTATCGCCAATTCTGGCAGCGTTAATTAATGTAGGTTGTATTTCCATTGAGTTGTTTTGAATTATATCCCTATTATAATGAGTAATTACATCTAATACTGGGCTGTGACGTTTGATATAAATGCCCCGGTAGATACGCCGGGGCATTTGAATTTGTTTAATTATTATTGCCTTTTACCTGTTGCGTTATGCCTTACGGCTCTTGGTTCTTGGCTCGTGGCTTTTTGCTTCTGGCCAGGGTCTTCGGTCTTGGGACCTGAGAACTACCGGACTTTGCGGCCCGGAGTTATCGTTTATGCTGGTACATCCGGTTTTTTCTCCCTTTCCCAGAAACGGTGGCCTGCAACAGCTGTAATAAAATCTGCCGCTTTAGCATCAATAAGGACTCCTGGAGGGGTTTGGCCTTTTTTAGCAGGTGGCAATGCTATTCCCAGCAGTTCTGCGCCTTCGCCATCGGCCCCTATGGCCTTACAATGTTTGAATGCTTCTGTAACAAAATGTACAGCATCTGCATCGGCAGCGATAGTTTTTACGCTGGCCGCACCTGAGGGTACATACAATGCATCAAACAATACGGATGCTGAAGTAAGGAAAGTAAAATCTACTTTGATTGCCTGTCCTTTATCATCTTTAATATGTCCGGCATGTGTAGCAACAATTTTTGGTACTGCACCTGCTGCGGTAAGGGCATCTTTTATTTGGCTGAGGCTTTTAGCATTGACGCCATCGGTAGCCAGAAGGGCAATCATGCGGCTTTTTACAGTATCCTTTACTGTATTGGCCATACTTAATGCAGCTGAAGCTTTAAGTGAAGGCTTCACAATTCTGGATTCGTATTTTGCAGGATCTGCATCTGCAGGTACGCCGTGGTTAATTGGGCGTTGTGGCTCTGCAGGTACTTCGAGGCCTAAAGATGTTGCTACTTTGGTGGCCAGGGTGGTATCTATGATGCTGAGGATGCCAAGCATCCTGATGCGGATTTCTTCACGCTCTACTTTACCAAGCTCAAAGCGCAGGGCATCAATGAGGTGGTTTTTCTCTGGTTCCGACTGACTGTTAAAGAATAAGGTAGCCTGACTAAAATGGTCAAAGAAACTTTCACTCCTGTCGCGTATTTTACGGGCGTCAATCCTTTCCTGGTGTGAACTGAATCCGCCTTCGGCTACTGTTGCCTGTTTTGGGTAGTTGGCAGAGATGCTGTTGGGCTCGTAACTGGTGCGACTGGTATTAACGGTTTGACGCATGTGGCCATCACGCTGGTTGTTATGCACAGGGGAAACAGGCCTGTTGATAGGAATTTCATGGAAGTTAGGACTTCCCAAACGTGATAACTGTGTATCTGTATAGGAGAACAAACGTCCCTGTAACAGTGGGTCGTTGGAGAAATCTATCCCCGGTACAATGTGGCCCGGGTGGAAAGCTACCTGCTCTGTTTCTGCAAAGAAATTATCGGGGTTCCTGTTAAGCGTCATCTTACCCACAAGTTGAACAGGTACCAATTCTTCTGGAATAAGTTTGGTAGGATCAAGGATATCGAAATCAAATTTATGCTCGTCTTCTTCTGAGATGATCTGCAGGCCTAGTTCCCATTCTGGAAATGCACCACTTTCGATAGCATCCCAAAGGTCGCGACGGTGGAAATCGGGATCGTTACCGTTGATCTTTTTGGCCTCGTCCCAGGTTACGGAGTGTACGCCTAATAGTGGTTTCCAATGGAATTTAACGAAACTTGATTTCCCTTCTGCGTTGATTAAACGGAAGGTATGTACGCCAAAACCTTCCATCATGCGTAAACTACGTGGGATGGCCCTATCAGACATGGCCCACATGATCATATGCGCAGATTCTGGCATCAGGGAAATGAAATCCCAAAAGGTATCATGTGCTGAGGCGGCCTGTGGAATTTCGTTATGCGGTTCTGGTTTTACGGCATGGATAAGGTCTGGAAATTTGATAGCATCCTGTATGAAAAAGACAGGGATATTGTTTCCCACAAGATCATAATTGCCTTCCTGGGTATAAAATTTAACAGAAAACCCACGTACGTCACGTGCGAGGTCGCCCGAACCACGGGAGCCAGCAACTGTTGAAAAACGAACAAATACGGGTGTTTTGATGCTGGTGTCGTTTAAAAAGCCTGCTTTGGTATATTCTGCCAGAGGTTTGTACAACTCGAAAACGCCGTGTGCACCTGAACCACGTGCATGTACAATTCTCTCTGGTATTCTTTCATGGTCAAAATGGGTGATTTTTTCGCGAAGGATAAAGTCCTCGAGTAAGGTAGCACCTCTTTCCCCGGCTTTTAGGGAGTTCTGGTTATCGTTGACTTTGAGCCCCTGGTTGGTAGTAAGGAATTCGCCCGCGCCATTTTCTTTGTCGGCCGCCAACTTGTTAAGTTTTTCGTTCTCAGGGGTGTTGATGTTTTTTTTGTCTTTCATAGTAGTGATGGTAATTATGTTTGTCAGCTTATAATATCTTCAGACTGCTATATAATAAGGTGTAGTCTGGTAACACCGTTTTTGTTTAACAGTTTTAGCTATTTGTTAATTGGAAACAATCGAGATTTGCATGTTGGGCATGAAGTGCTCTTTTGATAAGTATTCCGCTGGGTTGTGTTATCAAACTAAATATGGGAAACGGTGTTCCTGTTTTATCTATAATAAAATATCTACTTATGAAATCTCATTTATTGAACCTCAAATACCCAGCCCTGGCGGGTATTTTGTTTCTTGCATCATGTGGAAACGGTAGCAAAACTACTTCTACTGACAGTACCACCTCTATTACTGATACTGTAACCACCACTGAAAAACTAGCAGCTATTAAACCAGCCGGACCTGCACCTGAATGGGGAAAGACGATTCACCCGGAAATGCAGGCGGTGATTGAAAAACTGGTAAGTTATGGTGATAAACCTATTGAAACACTCTCTGCAACGGATGCAAGAAAAAACCATACGCCTACGGATGCGGTAATGGATTTGATTAAGGAAAACAATATTACGCTGCCAGCACCTGGTGTGGATACTGTTGGTAAGGAAATTCCTGTTACCGGCGGAAACATTCACCTGAGGATTTATACGCCAAAAACGGGCAACGGACCTTTCCCTGTGATTGTTTATTACCATGGAGGCGGATTTGTAATTGCAAATCTTGACGTGTACAATGCTTCTGCACAAGGTCTGGCGGAACAGGTTGGCGCTGTGGTTGTATCTGTAGCCTACCGACTTGCACCTGAAAACAAATTCCCAACTGCACATAACGACTCTTTTGCAGCATATGAATGGGTAGTGAAAAATGCTGCTTCTATTAAAGGTGATGCTAAAAAGATTGCCCTTGTGGGTGAAAGCGCAGGCGGTAACCTTGCAGCGAATGTAAGCATTATGGCGAGGGACAAGAAAATTACGGTTCCGGTACATGAGGTTTTGGTTTACCCAATTGCACAGGCAGACATGACTACGAAATCTTACGTGGCTTATGAGAAAGCGCATCCGCTGAATAAGGCAATGATGGCCTGGTTTACAAAAAACTATGTGAATGCAATGACGGAAGCTAAAGACCCACGTATTTCTCTGGTAAATGCAAACCTGAAAGGCCTGCCTGCTACTACGATTATCACGGCGGAAATTGACCCGTTAAATACTGACGGTATGATGCTGGCGGATAAGTTAAAGGCTGCTGGTGTGACGGTTGACAGTAAAAACTATGAGGGGGTGACGCATGAGTTTTTTGGTATGGCTGCGATTGTTCCTGAGGCAAAAGACGCACAGGGATATGTGGCTGAACAGCTAAAGAAAGCTTTTAGTAAATAATTAAAACTTTTTTTATTTGGACATGTTGTTCGGATATCTTTCATCTACCTATGATGATGTTATGTGTTTAAGGTCGCATAACAAAGGTTAAAAAAAAGTTTTCTACCTATGAAAATTTTAAGAGCGGATATCAGCAATGGTGTCCGCTTTTTTTGCAAAAAGATTTTGGGTTATTAAATGCAAGGTGCTTAAGATCATCTGGCTTCGCTGAAAAAATGGCACTGTATTTTCAATGCTGCCAACCGCTGAAACACGCTTGAAGGCATTGAAAACACAGCACCAATTTTTTTTAGATATACTATGCAGGGTGCTTTAACCCAATTGCAGGGCATAACCCATAATCTTTTGCAACCTGTCATAATCATCCGTGTATATTGCATAGGAAACTTCTCCGCTACGGCCAGTACAAGTATTAAATTAATTGACATATTTTACCTTAATGCGCATTGCGGTTTCCCGGTTCCTGCTGTCAAAGCTGCGCCCCAATTGCGCAACACAGAAGATTTCACCAGATCGTAAACACGCCAGTTGATTGTTGCATCTGGAAGGGAAGGCTCATCCGTCTTGAAATACTGACGTAAGTCTTCCAGAGAGAGCTCTCTGCGTTTCTTGAAAAAGAGATTGAGTTTTGAAATGTCGTCTGAATTCTTGATATCTATTTCTTTACCTATGCAAATTTACGGCAATAATTCTAATTTACTGCCGTAAATTTGAAATTAAAAATATTGTTTTGATAGTCAAAATATTGTTAGTCAGGGGTGTATTTGGCTTGGTGTCGGTTTTTCCTAAAATTATTGTAGTAGGTGTTGATGGGCATTTTAAAGCGCACATTTTTCCCCTATGTATATTTGCAACTATAATTTAGGGCCTGATTCTTTTCGATAAAATCGAGATCAATTAACATCGGACAACTTCATCGCGTCAGGCTTTTGATAACGCTGATTTTGTAAAATATTAAAACATTTAAGGCATATATATGATTGGTAAGTGTAATGAAGAGCACCATAGTATATCCCGGTCGCCCGTACCCGCTAGGTTCATCCTGGGATGGTAAGGGCGTTAATTTTGCTATTTACGCCGATAATGCTACTGCCGTAGATCTTTGTCTTTTTAATGATGAAGAGGACGGTACGGAAGCTTTTAAGCTGAAACTTACTGAACGTACCCACCATATATGGCATGGCTATTTACCTGACGTAGAACCCGGGCAACTCTACGGATACCGTGTGCACGGCCCTTTTGACCCTGAAAACGGACAGCGTTACAATGCAAATAAGTTACTGATTGATCCGTATGCGAAGGCTATAGCAGGGGTGATTGGCTGGCATGATGCGGTTTTTGGTTATGTAATGGGATCTGAAACAGGCGACCTGAGTTTTAGTGAGCTGGATAGCGCGCCATTTGTTCCAAAGTCTGTGGTTGTTGACCAGGGATACGACTGGGAGGGTGATATACCTCTTGATATACCATACCACGAATCGATAATTTATGAGGCCCACGTAAAAGGTTTTACGATGCAGCATCCTGATATTCCTGAGGAGATCAGGGGTACGTATGCTGGTCTGGCACATCCGGTAACCTTAAATTATTTGAAAGAACTGGGCATTACGGCCATTGAGCTGATGCCTGTGCACCAGTTTGTTAATGACAGACACCTGGCAGAAAAAGGACTCAGCAATTATTGGGGTTACAATACAATAGGGTTTTTTGCGCCTGACATTCGTTATGCTGCTTCTACTGAGCGTGGTGGGCAGGTACGTGAGTTTAAAGACATGGTGAAAGCCATGCATAAAGCAAAAATTGAAGTAATAATGGATGTGGTTTATAACCACACGGCTGAGGGTAACCATATGGGCCCCACGCTTTCGTTTAAGGGGGTTGATAATGCATCGTACTACCGCTTAACGGAGAACAAGCGTTATTATATGGATTATACAGGTACTGGCAATACACTGAATGCAAACCTGCCAAATGTGCTGCGCCTGTTTATGGACAGCCTGAGGTATTGGATTGAAGATATGCATGTGGATGGTTTTAGGTTTGACCTGGCACCTGCACTGGCAAGGGAGTTACATAGTGTAAATAAACTGAGTGCCTTTTTTGATATTATCCATCAGGATCCGATTATCTCTCAGGTAAAGCTGATTGCAGAACCCTGGGATATTGGTGAGGGTGGTTACCAGGTGGGTAACTTTCCACCGGAATGGGGCGAATGGAATGGTAAATACCGCGATTGTATAAGGGATTACTGGAGGGGCGCATATAGTATGCTGGGTGAGTTTGCGCAGCGTTTTACGGGCAGCCCCGATTTGTATCAGGATGATCTGAGGAGCCCTACGGCCAGTGTAAATTTTATCACTGCCCATGATGGTTTTACTTTGCATGACCTGGTGACTTATAACGAGAAACATAACGAAGCAAACGGTGAGGACAATAAGGACGGTGAACAGCATAACGGATCTTATAATTATGGTGTGGAAGGGGAAACGGATGATGAGGAAATTAATAAGATACGGACTCGTCAAAAACGTAACCTGCTGACTACGCTGTTCCTCTCGCAGGGGGTGCCGATGATGGTTGCGGGCGATGAGTTTGGCCGTACGCAGAAAGGGAATAATAATGCCTATTGCCAGGATAACGAAATCTCGTGGCTGGACTGGATTAACGCGGATAAGGAGTTATTTATGTTTACGCAGCAGCTGATCCACCTGAGAAAAAGACATCCTGTATTTTGCAGGAGGCGATGGTTCCAGGGGGTGCCCATTAAGGGCGTTGGGCTTGAAGATGTAGCCTGGTTCCTTCCTGATGGGTTGGAAATGGCTGAACATAACTGGAATGAAGATTATGCAAAGTCGCTGGCCATTTACTTAAACGGACTTGGATTGCGCAGTACAGATATGGAAGGCAATAAAATTACAGATGATAGTTTTTACCTGATGTTTAATGCGCACGATGAGGCAATAGAATATCAGTTGCCGAATGAACGTTATGGGAAAGAGTGGTTGAGGGTGCTGGATACAGCAGCGCAGAATATCACTGAATCGCCCACGCTGCATTTTACCAGCGATGCCATCAGGGTGGAAGGCAGATCTATCGTTCTGCTCAAACATATGGATACGAGATAACAGGACTATTGATGTTGCTATATTGGAAATAAGCACACCAATTAAAATTGTGTTTAAATTTACTAAGAAATATATTTGCCGGATAACATGGTTAAGCAATTAGAAAGAAATTTAGGGATCAATTTTAAAGATGGCCAGCCTGCATCAGTGAGATTCTGGGCGCCGGAAGCTAAGGAGGCATCTATTAAAATAGCTGGCGAAACATTTCCGTTGGAAAAACAGGGCTTTGGGTACTGGGTAACTTCTCTGGAAAATCTTAAGCCAGGCGATTTATATCAGTTTGTAATTGATAATGAAACTGTGGTGCCAGATCCTGCAAGTTTAAAACAGCCGGAAGGGGTACACGGCCCATCGGAAGCGTTTGATCTGAATGCTTTTGCCTGGACAGACCAGAACTGGAAAAACCCGGCACTGGGAACTTACCTGTTATATGAACTGCATACTGGTACGTTTACGCCTGAGGGAACTTTTGCTGCACTGAGTGAAAAACTGGATTACCTGGTTGAACTGGGTATTACGGCGATAGAAATTATGCCGGTAGCACAATTCCCGGGAGGCCGCAACTGGGGATACGATGGGGTTTTCCCCTTTGCTGTGCAAATCTCCTACGGCGGTGCCGAAGGATTGCAGCAACTGGTGAATACCTGCCATGCTAAAGGACTGGCTGTGGTGCTTGATGTGGTATATAACCATGTTGGGCCTGAAGGCAATTATTTTGGTCAGTCGGGACCTTATTTTACTGAGAAATACCACACACCATGGGGATCGGCCATAAATTTTGACGATGCCTGGTCTGATGGTGTGCGCAACTACTTTATTGAAAATGTACTGATGTGGTTCAGGGACTTTCACATTGATGCTTTGCGGCTGGACGCTGTACATGCGATTAAAGACCTGGGAGTGAAACACCTGTTACAGGAAATGAAAGAGCAGGTTAAAGGACTGATGGACGCTACGCATGAGAAACACTACCTGATTGCAGAGTGCGATCTGAACGATAATAAATATATTAACCCGCTGGACCAAAAAGGCTACGGCATGGATGCGCAATGGATTGATGAGTTCCATCACGCACTGCGCGTTACAGCAGGGGAACCCGCAACGGGTTATTACAGCGATTTTACGGGAATTGGCCATTTGGAAAAGGCCTATCGTGATGCATATATATATGACGGGATATATTCGCCGCACAGGCTGAAAACTTTTGGCGGAAAAGCTGAAGGCAACCCGGGAAGCCAGTTTGTGGTATTTTCACAAAACCACGATCAGGTGGGGAACCGTATGCTGGGCGAACGCAGCTCGCAGCTGGTAAGTTTTGAAATGCAAAAATTAATGGCGGCGGCGGTACTGTGCAGCCCCTTTTTACCAATGCTGTTTATGGGCGAGGAATGGGGCGAAACCAATCCCTTCCTGTTTTTTACCAGTCATGGCGATCCTGAGCTGATTGAAGCGGTACGCAAAGGCCGTAAGGCTGAATTTGCGGCTTTTCATGCTGAAGGGGAAGCTCCTGATCCGCAGGAGGAAGCAACATTTGAGCAATCAAAATTGCAATGGGAACTGCAACAGCAGGAAGGACATCAGCAGCTGCTGTCTTTTTATAAAAATATAATTGCCCTGAGAAAACGATATGCCCCAATGCACAATAACAACCGTCAACAGATGACGGTTACAGCAGATGCAAACAAAAACTGTCTGGTACTGAGGCGCTGGGAACAGGAGGTGCAGGTACTTTGCCTGATGAACTTCTCATCTAAAGTACATGACATTACGCTGCCTGATGATAAACCACACTGGAAAAAAATACTGGACTCTGCAGACCCGCAATGGAAGGGTCCGTCAGCGGCCCCAATATCTGTAGATGCACTGCAAAATTTAACTATTCAACCTCAGTCGATCTTAATTTATACCAATAAATATGCTTAATCCGGTTTCTACCTATCGTATTCAGTTCCACAAGGAATTTACATTTAAAGATTTTAACCAGATCATCCCGTACCTGAAGGAACTGGGAATCCGTACGATTTATGCATCTCCCATTTTGGAGGCAGTGCCTGGCAGTACGCATGGATATGATACGATCAACCCGCACCGCATTAATCCGGAGATAGGGACATTGGGAGAACTAAGGGCGATAGCTGAGAAATTGAAAGGCCATGGCATTGCCTGGATACAGGATATTGTTCCAAATCATATGGCTTTTGATCCTGGAAATGCCTGGTTAATGGATGTGCTGGAGAAAGGCCAGCAATCTGAATATGCCGCATTTTTTGATATCAACTGGGTTGGCGACAAGCAGGAACCGGTGATGGTGCCATTTTTGGGAACGTCTGTGGAGGAAGCAATTTCTTCGCAACAGCTTACACTGGTGGACACTGAAAAAGGAATTAAACTCCGTTATGCAGAGACCGACTGGCCGGTAAATTCGGCAGTGACAAGTTCGGATATGCCTGTGCTGGAAGCTGTAGATGCGCAATACTACCGTTTATGCTCGTGGAAGGAAACAAATTCTAAGATCAACTACCGCAGGTTTTTTACCGTAAACAGCCTGATTTGCCTGAATATGCAGGATGAACATGTGTTTAGGGTGTACCACGAGTTTATTGATGAACTGCTGAAGGAAGAGGTTTTTCAGGGATTGAGGGTTGACCATATTGACGGTTTGTATGATCCGGAAACCTATTTTGCGCGTTTGCGTAAGATGGCGGGAGAGGATATATATATAGTTGTAGAGAAGATACTGGAAGAGTGTGAAACTGTGCCGTACGACTGGCCGGTGGAAGGAACTACGGGCTACGATTTTTTGGCGCAGGTTAATAACCTGTTCACTAATAAGAAGGCTAAAAAAGAATTCACAAAGTTTTATGAATCGCTTACAGGTGATGATAAAACTATCGAAAGACAAATCAGGCAAAAGAAAGCAGGGATTTTGTCAGAGAGTATGGCGGGCGAGCTGGAAAACCTATACAACTTCTTTCTGGAGCTTGAACTGGCAACGGAACAGGAACTGAACAACCTGAAACCGGGGGCATTGAAAGATGCGATAGGACAATTGCTTATTTGTTGCCCGGTATATCGTTTTTATGGCAGTAAACTGCCGCTCGACAATTCTTATGCCTGGGAAATGAAGGAGGTGTTTAAGGAAATCAATGTAGTAAAAACGCTTAAGGATGCGGTGAAGCTGCTGAAAGAGGTGCTGCTGAACAAACCTAAGGATGGCGATGAAGATTATATTAACCGTGCCACGCAGTTTTATCTGCGCTGCATGCAACTGAGCGGTCCGCTAATGGCGAAGGGGGTTGAGGATACTTTGATGTATACATATAACCGCTTTATTGGACACAACGAGGTAGGCGACGCACCATCGGCCTTTGGCACAGGCAAAAAAGATTTCCATCAGCTGATGCTGCAAAGATCATACAGTTTGCCGGTATCGATGAACGGTACTTCTACGCATGATACAAAACGCGGAGAGGATGTAAGGGCAAGGCTTAACGTGTTAACTGACCTGCCTGATGAATGGTTGGGTAAAGTTAAGGAATGGAGAAAGCTGAATACTGAACTTGTGGGGGGACTAGACCCTAATGATGAATATTTTATTTACCAAACGATAACAGGCAGTTACCCGATGCCGGGAGTGCCGGATGACAACTACAGTGAACGCCTTCAGGCCTACCTGGAAAAGGCTTTGCGCGAGGGTAAGGTGAACTCTAACTGGGCTGATCCGGATATGGATTATGAGCAGCTGGTGAAGGATTTTATTTTAGCAATACTGGATGAGGAGTCGGCATTTTGGAAAAGCTTTTCTGCTTTTTACGTGAAAGTGGCAGATTTTGGAATACTGAACTCACTAAGTCAGCTGATACTGAAGTTTAGTCTTCCGGGAATGCCTGATACCTACCAGGGTACGGAACTGTGGGACCTGAGCCTGGTAGATCCTGATAACCGCAGGCCGGTAGACTACGGACAGCGCGTTAAAATGCTGAAAGAAATTGACGGGGTTCCGCTAAAGGAACTTTGGGCAGAACGTGACGGCGGTAAGATTAAGCTTTCGCTGTTGCATACGCTATTGAAAGAAGTGGCGCAAAGTCAGAACCTGTTTGTGGAAGCGGAATATATCCCACTGAAAGTGAAAGGGAAATATGCACACAACCTTTTTGCTTTTGCAAGAAGGGAGGGCATGGATTGGTGGATAACGATAGTTCCGTTACATCTGGCGCATTTGTGCGCTAAGGAAGGTGTTGAACTGCAGGATATGGACTGGAAAGACACGGTGGTTGAGCTACCTGAACGGGCCTCTTTTGAATGGGAAAGCCTGCTGACTGGTAAAAAGGCGTCGGTATTTGAGCCGGAATTGCCGGTTACTGACATTTTTGATGAATTACCTTTGGGTATTGTGAGGCTGAAACAGCTTGATAATAAACGTGGGGCGGGTATTCTCCTTTCGGTAAGCTCGCTGCCATCGCCCTATGGCATAGGTGATATGGGCAATGAAGCAATGGCCTTTTTGGAGTTTCTGCAAAATGCGGAGCAGAAATACTGGCAGCTGTTGCCACTAAACCCGGTGAGCGCAGAACAGGCATATTCACCTTATAGTTCGGTTTCGGCCATGGCAGGTAACCCTGCGTTGATTAGCCTGGATTTGCTGGCCACAGTAAGGAATGTAGATGCGCTTGAACTGGATAAGTTAAAGCTGAAGGTTAAGGATGAGGTGGATTATGAGAAGGTAATTGCGGCTAAAACAAAACTGCTGAGAAAGGTTTGTGATATTGACTTTGAAAATCATGTTGAAGAGATGGACCTTTACAATGTGTTCTGCGAGCGCGAGAAAGACTGGCTCGATGATTTTGCTTTATACACGGTGCTGAAGGAACAACAAAATGGATTGCCATGGTTTGAATGGGAACCAGCTTACCGCGACCGTGAACCTGAGGTGTTAAAACAGTTTGCAGCTGTGAATGAGGAGGAAATCCGTTTTGTGAAATGGCAACAGGAAAGGTTTTTTAACCAGTGGGAGCAGTTACGCCGCTATGCTGTATATTACGGGATTACACTTTATGGCGATCTTCCATTTTATGTGAGTCATGATTCTGCAGATGTTTGGTCGCACCGCACACTGTTTAGTCTGGACAATGATGGTAAGATGATTGGTGTTGCAGGGGTTCCGCCTGACTATTTTAATGCGGATGGCCAGTTATGGGGGATGCCGGTATACAATTGGGACAAGATGAAGGAGGATGGTTACTCATGGTGGATGAAACGGATCCGCAAGAATATGGAACTGTACGATTTGCTGCGGCTGGATCACTTCCGCGCGTTTGCAGATTACTGGGAAGTGCCTGCAGGGGAAACTACAGCGGTAGATGGAACGTGGAAACTGGGACCTGGCGCTGATTTCTTTACTGTACTGGAAGAGGAATTCGCTGAAATGCCGTTTATAGCTGAAGACCTGGGGGAGATTAGTGATGAGGTGTATGAACTGCGTGATGAGTTTAAACTGCCGGGAATGAAGGTGCTTCAGTTTGCTTTTGGAAATGATATCAGCAAATCGGGCCATATTCCGCATAACTTTGAATCGGACAATTTTGTGGTATACTCGGGAACACATGATAATGATACAACAAGGGGTTGGTATATGAAGGAAGCGGATAAGGGGATTCGCAATCATTTGAATGAATACACGGGCATTAAGGTGACGGAGAAAAACGTGCATGAGGTACTTGGGCGGCTTGCATATGGTACTGTAGCTAAGATTGCGATATTGCCGATGCAGGATGTATTGGGGCTTGACGGGAGATCCAGAATGAATAAACCGGCTTCTGTTGAAGGCAACTGGAAGTGGCGTATGAGGGGGCTGCCAGGAAAGGCCGTTGAAAAAAATCTAAGGGATATGGTACGGTTGTTTGGAAGGGGGTAAAAAATAGTGTATGCATCTCCTCCTCAACATTTTGCTGAAGGGCAAAATCTTGCATGTCGGAGATGCACACACTATTTTTTTACTTTCTCCAGGGATAGCTTATTTATCACATCATCTGTGTACAACCTGTACTGGTTTTCTGCTGATGTTTTTTCAACGAAGTTTTCCTGGCAGTGAGGTAAGTAAATCCAAAGATCTTCTCCATTTCAAGGCGAGCACATTTTATATATGCATGGTGCAGAATTTTATTTGAATACTTTTATTGCGCTGCGGGTATCTATTCCATAATCATATGCAGATTCTTGTTTGATACTTGTTTATAACGCTGCGGGTATGTTTTACAGAAACATTTACAGAATCTTGTTTTATACTTGTTCATGACGCTGCGGGTATCAATTACAGAGACTTATGCAGAATCTTGTAAGATACTTGTTCATGACGCTGCGGGTATGTTTTACAGAAACATATGCAGAATCTTGTAAGATACTTGTGCATAACGCTGCGGGTATCAATTACAGAGACTTATGCAGAATCTTGTAAGATACTTGTTCATGACGCTGCGGGTATCAATTACAGAGACTTATGCAGAATCTTGTAAGATACTTGTTCATGACGCTGCGGGTATGTTTTACAGAAACATATGCAGAATCTTGTTTGATACTTGTTCATGACGCTGCGGGTATGTTTTACAGAAACATTTACAGAATCCTGTTTGATACTTGTGCATAACGCTTAGGGTATGTTTTACAGAAATATATGCAGAATTTTGTAAGATACTTGTGCATAACGCTGCGGGTATGTTTTACAGAAACATATGCAGAATCTTGTTTGATACTTGTTCATGACGCTGCGGGTATTTTTTACAGAAACATATGCAGAATCTTTATTTTGACTCTTTTTTATTGTCTTTGCTGACTTTATAGGTTTCATCAAAATCCCCTTTAATCCATTGAACTTTGCCGAAATCGCGGACGGTAGCGGTGATGAATGAGCCGGTTTGGGTGTCGAGGATAATTGTTCCATTCTCACTTGTGGCAGTTTGAAATTTACCGGGTTTGTTGGCTGTGTGTTGTCTAAACGCTATTGTTGTAGCGAGCAACGTAGCTGTGAGGAACCCGATGCTGATGGATTTGATATCTAATTGATACTTCATATTTGGTTTTTGATTAAATTAAATATACTAATATAGCGGTTAACGAATTACTGGCATTATCTATGCAGTAACTATTTCATTACCTGTCCTCTGCACTATTCAGACTGCAGAAATCCAAATATGATATGATTAATAAATTAGAACTGTGGTACCATGTATTAATTGGTGACCGGCAGGCGGCTCCTTCTATGCAATCCCGTATATTCCATCAGGTTTGTATTGTTGTCCTGTTGTTTATCCCTTTGGGAATACTGCTAAACGTTCATACGAAAATACCTAATGTAACTCCTGTTCTGGCGGGTGCATTTATACTTACGGCCTGTTTATTTTACAATTCCCGCATTCTTGGAAACCTGAGGATAAGTTCAATATTGTTTGTATTGGTGCTTAATGCGCTGATGATCGGAAATTATTTCTTGAATTCGGGCATCCAGGGCCCTACAATGATGTTATTTATCCTGGCCTTAGTGTTCACTATTGCAGTTATACCAAAACGTAAGTATCTGATATGGATACCTATCAATATTATTATTGTTTCGGGGCTGTTATTATGTGAATTTCTATACCCAGAAACGGTAGTGCACTCGTATACAAGCAGGGCTGGGGTGTTTTCTGATAACGGATTTACTTATCTGGTTGTGGTATGTTGTATTGTTATAGTTCTTGTTTATATCCTTAGGAGTTACCGCAAGGAGAAGGATAATGTGGAGCTGACATCAGCTGCGCTGAAGGAGGCTAACGACTCTAAAACAAAACTACTTTCTATTCTTTCGCACGATCTTAAGACACCTCTGAACTCTATTCAGGGATTTTTAGAATTGCTGATAGGGTATGATCTGGATGAAAACGAAGAAAAAGTATTAAAAAAGAGTCTCCTAAAGGAAGTAAAAAATACACAGACACTACTCTTTAACCTTTTGAGCTGGACAAAGACACAGATGGAGGAGGGGGTTAAGGTTAACCTTATAAAAATTGAGCTCTATCCGGCATTGACAGATTCATTAAAAATTCATCAAACGGCGGCAATGGAGAAAATGATCAATCTGGATATACAGATTGAACCGGCACTGTGTGTGTTTGCCGACCTGGAAATGCTAAAACTGGTGGTAAGGAACCTGGTGAGTAATGCAATCAAATTTATAGGATCTGGAGGAGCGGTGTCTGTGGTTACCAGCCGTGCCAGGGATCGTGTAACAATTGCTGTGAAGGATAATGGCATAGGCATGTCAGCCGAGAAGATTGACAGGGTTTTCTCGCTTGGTACCGGTATTACTTATGGAACGAACCATGAAAAGGGCGTGGGACTGGGACTGGTTTTGTGCAAGGAATTTGCTGAAATGCAAGGTGGAGAAATCATTGTCAGCAGTGAAGAAGGCAAAGGAAGTATATTTGAACTTAGTTTGCCCATCTGTGAGGAAGATTATGAAGAATCAAGCCAATCATCCGGTCATCCGGTAATTGAGACTATTGCCTGATTATTTGTTATGTTGCCACTGTTAAAATTATATTCATATGAAAATTGCCGTAATCGGAACAGCTATCTGGCGGGTGCATGGTAAATAGTTATTAACATTTCTGTGTTTGGGCTGCGTGCTAGATTCGGTTTGAATATAATATTGCAAATGCTCGCTGGATCGCAATAGACGTTGATTTATAGGTCTGGATGTATAGTATTTTCTGCAGATAACAGTTACAATTACTGGTCAATTTTAGTTTATTCACACAATTATCCACACAATTATTCACGTGAATTGTTCTGTTAACTCAATTGAATTTTGAACCAGAAACTATAAATTATGAGTACAGATAACAGAAAGTTTATTGCAGATGAATTGATTAGCCTGATTGAAAAAGGCAATGCACATGCTTCGTTTGAGGATTCTGTAGCAGGCATGTCTATCGACTTGCTGACTACGGTACCTGAAGGTCTTCCTTACAGTGTATGGGGACTCGCAGAACATATCAGGATTACGCAATGGGATATACTTAAGTTTTCTTCGGGGCCTGGGCATGAATCGCCAAAATGGCCTGATGAATACTGGCCTCCGGTAGATGAGAAAATTACGAAAGAGAAATGGGAAGCTACGCTGGAAAGTATACGAAAAGACCGCGAGGAGTTTTTTGAACTTTTAAAAGACGACAACACAGATCTCTATACGCCCTTTGCATATGGCGATGGTCAAAGCCTTTTCCGTGAAGCACTGCTGATTGCGGACCATAATTCTTATCATACGGGTGAAATAATTATTTTGAGGCGTTTGCTGAACGACTGGAAGTCTTAGTGAACGCAGGTATAAAAAGATTGTGCTAAAATTGACGCCTTCAATTGCGTTTCAGAAGTTGGCAGACTCGATTTAGTACAATTTTTTTTAACCCTCGTATATTCCTGAAGGCATCATATTAGAAAATAGTGGCGAGGTAATTATCTTATAATATTTGCTGAATAAATGGAAGTTTTAGATAACGTAAATAATAAAAATATTGTTTAGATAAATGTGCTAAAACGTTTGTTTAGCGACTGGAAGCCTTTGTAAATGGATGTGTTAAAATGGGAAAGCTGTCTTCATGAAATCATGGTGGAATTGACTAGCTTTACATTTTAATACCAAAATAAATGTGTGGAATAGTAGGATATATAGGTTATAGAGAAGCCTGGCCAATTGTGCTTAAAGGGCTAAAAAGATTGGAATACCGCGGGTACGACAGTGCCGGTATATCATTGATCAATGACAATGGTTTAAATATTTATAAAAAGGTTGGAAAGGTTCAGGAACTGGAGAACTTTAGTACAGGCAAAAACCTGTCAGGTACGATAGGAATGGGACATACCCGATGGGCCACACATGGTATACCCTCCGACAGGAATTCACACCCACATACTTCTAATGATGGCCGCTTAACGATTATCCACAACGGGATTATTGAAAATTACGCAGTGCTGAAGGAAGAACTGGAAACACGCGGACATGTTTTTAACAGTGACACGGATACAGAAGTACTCATCCACCTGATTGAAGAGATTTACAAGAAGGAGAACGTTGACCTGCTGGAAGCCGTACGTTTGGCTTTACATCAGGTAAGTGGTGCCTACGCCATTGTTGTGATGGACGAAGAACAACCTGATGAGCTGATTTCTGCCAGAAAAGGGAGCCCGCTGGTAATTGGCGTTGGAAAAGGTGAGTATTTTATCGCCTCTGATGCTACCCCAATAATTGAGTACACGAAAAATGTAATTTACCTGAACGACAACGAAATTGCACTGGTTAAGCGCGACAAGCTGGTGATCAAAAGGTTAGATAACGTGGTGCAGACACCCTATATCCAGGAGCTGGAACTGAAACTGGAAATGCTTGAGAAAGGCGGTTATGAACATTTTATGCTGAAGGAAATCTTTGAGCAAACGAGGTCCATCCGCGATTGCCTGAGGGGACGTATTTATGCGAACGAGGGCAGGGTACAACTGGGAGGTATAAAAGAATATGCCGACAAGCTTAAAAATATTGACCGTATTATCATAGTTGCCTGCGGAACGTCGTGGCATGCTGGTCTTGTGGGTGAATACCTGATTGAGGAATATGCAAGGATCCCTGTAGAGGTAGAATATGCATCTGAATTCCGCTACAGAAATCCGATTATCACCGAAAAGGACGTTGTAATAGCCATATCACAATCTGGCGAAACTGCTGATACGATGGCCGCTATTCAGATGGCCAAAGAAAGGGGCGCTACTATTTTTGGTGTTTGTAACGTTGTAGGTGCTTCGATTCCACGTCTTACTCACGCTGGTGTATATACCCATGCGGGGCCTGAAATTGGTGTGGCATCTACCAAAGCATTTACTGCGCAGGTTACTGTGCTTACGCTGATGGCCTTTTACATGGCCCAGCAGAAAGGAACCCTGACACAAGCCAAACTGGTTGAGCTGTTAACGGAGCTTGATCAGATACCTCAACAGATTGAAAAGGCCCTGGAGTCTAATGAAATCATCAAAGAAATTGCTCATAAGTTTAAGGACTCACGTAATTGCCTTTTTCTGGGTAGGGGCAGTGGATTCCCCGTTGCACTGGAAGGAGCGCTTAAACTTAAAGAGATCTCATACATCCATGCAGAAGGTTATCCCGCTGCAGAAATGAAACACGGGCCTATCGCCCTCATAGATGAAGAAATGCCTGTTGTAGTGATAGCCACGAAAAACTCATCGTACGAAAAAGTAATCAGCAATATCCAGGAAGTAAAAGCGAGAAAAGGCATTGTACTGGCCATTGTAACTGAAGGCGACACCGAGGTGCGCAAAATGGTTGACTACTGTATTGAGATCCCTGACGCAAGTGAGGCCTTTTTACCGCTGCTGGCAACCATTCCGCTGCAATTGCTTGCCTACCACATTGCACTGCTGCGCGGATGCAACGTAGACCAACCAAGAAACCTTGCAAAGTCTGTTACTGTTGAATAAGATCAGGTATCCCGGCAGGCTTGGGTGCTTAAGTGTTGGAAAGTAACAAATGATAGTTTTGAAGGAATAGGTTCTAAGTATTGGGAGGGGACAAGGAATAAGTTTGTAAAGGACAGATGCTAAGTTTTGGAAGTGTTAAGCACTAGAAAAGGTCTGCACCCTGCAATGGATGATCTGGAAAAAAAATATGATCTGTTTTCAAGGCCTTCAAGCGCGTTTCAGCGGTTGGCAGCCTTGAAAACAGATCATGTTTTTTTAAGCGAAGCCAGGAAAAGCCCTAACCTGCTGTATATTTACGAAGCAATCGTTGCAGTAGTCCTCCTCACTGCAACCTTCTTCACTGTATCAATAATCGCATTCGTATCATATCCGCAAATTGCCCACAATTCCGCCTGTTCACCATGTTCTACAACCTCGTCCGGCATCCCCAAACGGATCACTTGCGCATGGTAATTATGATCAGCCATGAATTCAAGCACTGCAGAACCCATTCCCCCTTGAAGACAGCCGTCTTCAACAGTAACAATAGTTTTATAGCGTTTTAGTACATCGTGTAAAAGTGCCTCGTCCAGCGGTTTAACAAAACGCATATCATAATGTGCAGGATGTATTCCTTCGCTGTTGAGTTCCTTACATGCTTCAACTGCAAAGTTGCCTACGTGTCCGATAGTAAGTATAGCTAACTCTTCACCATCACATATTTTGCGCCCTTTGCCAATTTCCAACGTTTTGAAAGGGCGTTTCCAGTCGATCATCACACCATTTCCCCGTGGGTAACGGATAGAGAACGGTCCCTGGTCTTTCAATTGTGCAGTATACATCAGGTTTCTGAGCTCTTCCTCATTCATTGGTGCGGCTACAGTCATGTTTGGGATACAGCGCATATAAGCCAGGTCATAAGCACCGTGATGTGTAGCACCATCCGATCCTGCAACACCTGCACGGTCAAGACAGAAAACGACGTTGAGGTTTTGTATGGCAACATCGTGGATTACCTGATCATAAGCACGTTGCATAAAACTGGAGTAGATATTACAAAAAGGTACCAGTCCCTGTGTGGCCAGGCCTGCTGAGAAAGTTACCGCATGTTGTTCAGCAATCCCCACATCAAAAGCACGCTGTGGCATGGCTTTCATCATGATATTCATTGAGGAACCAGAAGGCATAGCAGGAGTTATACCTACAATGCTCAGGTTTTGTTCAGCAAGTTCAACCAGCGTATGTCCAAAAACATCCTGGTATTTTGGTGCCTGAGGTTTATCAGAGACAGATTTCTTGATCTCGCCCGTCATTTTATCAAACAAACCGGGTGAATGCCATTTGGTCTGGTCTTTTTCAGCCAGCGCAAAACCCTTTCCTTTTACCGTAACGCAGTGTAAAAGTTTTGGTCCAGGTATATCTTTCAGGTCCCGGAGGATGGCGGCGAGTTTTTTTACATCGTGGCCATCAACAGGGCCAAAGTATCTGAAGTTTAAAGCTTCAAAGAGGTTGCTTTGTTTAAGCAGCGTGCCTTTGATACTTTTTTCTATCTTTTTTACAAATGTATGCGCATTAGGGCCAAGTTCTGATAGTTTGATAAGTACACTTGATATATCATCCCTGAAGCGGTTATAAGATTTTGATATCGTAATGCTGGTAAGGTACTCTTTTAATGCACCTACATTAGGGTCTATAGACATACAGTTATCATTAAGGATAACCAATAGATTTGAATTCTCAATGCCCGCGTGGTTGAGGCCTTCAAAAGCAAGTCCCGCCGTCATTGCCCCATCACCGATTACAGCAACGTGCTGACGGTCTTTTTCCCCTTTATAGTGGGACGCAACCGCCATACCTAATGCTGCAGATATAGAAGTAGAAGAGTGACCAACGCCAAAAGTATCATATTCACTTTCGCTGATTTTTGGGAAGCCACTGATACCATGTAATATCCTGTTGGTATGAAAAACTGATTTCCTGCCAGTGAGTATTTTGTGGCCATAAGCCTGATGCCCCACATCCCAAACAAGTTTATCATATGGGGTATTTAATACATAATGTAATGCAACCGTCAGTTCTACAACTCCAAGGCTGGAACCAAAGTGCCCTCCATTAACGCTGACAACATCAATGATATACTGACGCAATTCCTGGCTGATCTGCTCCAGGTCTTCTTCTTTATACTGCTTTAAATCAGCAGGATAGTTTATTTTTGGTAGTAATGGAGAGGTAAAGTTTTCCATGCAGTTATTAATAGACAACAATATACAAAGTACGTGATTTTTGTTAAGATAACCGCGAAATATTAGTCATTCCCTTACGTGTGGTCTCTATATTTTATACTATGCAATATTTATGCCCTTTATTTGACGGGGAAAATGATTATTTTTGCGGAAATTATACTTTAATAAATGGAACGAGATACATTAATTTTTGATTTGATTGACAGGGAATTAGACCGTCAGGAGAATGGCCTGGAACTGATTGCTTCAGAGAATTTTGTAAGCAAACAGGTGATGGAAGCCGCGGGCTCAGTGTTAACAAACAAATATGCTGAAGGCTTACCGGGCAAGCGCTATTATGGAGGCTGTGAGGTAGTTGATGATATAGAAAACATTGCAATTGAGCGTGCAAAAAAATTATTTGGCGCGGCGTGGGTAAATGTACAACCCCATTCAGGTGCTCAGGCGAATGCTGCGGTATTGCTTGGTGTTTTACAGGCAGGAGATAAAATTCTTGGCTTTGACTTGTCACACGGCGGTCACTTAACACATGGTTCTCCGGTTAACTTTTCAGGAAAATTATATCAGCCATTTTTTTATGGTGTAAAAAAAGAAGACGGATTGATTGATTATGCAAAACTTGAAGAAGTAGCATTAGCCGAACGTCCTAAATTGATTATCTGCGGTGCATCTGCCTATTCAAGAGAATGGGATTATGCATTTATCCGTAGTGTTGCTGATAAAATTGGTGCACTTGTGCTTGCCGATATTTCGCATCCGGCAGGTATGATTGCAAGGGGCTTACTTGCAGATCCGCTTCCACACTGTCACATTGTAACTACAACTACCCACAAAACGCTTCGCGGACCACGTGGTGGAATGATTATGATGGGCAAGGATTTTGAAAACCCATTTGGTTTGAAAACCCCTAAAGGTGAAACCAGAATGATGTCATCAGTATTGGATATGGCTGTTTTCCCTGGAACACAAGGTGGACCATTAGAACATATAATTGCTGCAAAAGCAATTGCGTTTGGTGAAGCATTAAGTGACGAATATCTGGAGTATATTACACAGGTTAAATCCAATGCACAGGCAATGGCAAAAGCATTTATGGCAAAAGGTTACGGAATTATCTCCGGAGGTACCGATAACCACTTGATGTTGATTGATTTAAGAAATAAAAATATCACTGGAAAAGTTGCTGAAAATGCATTGGAGAAAGCTGATATTACCGTGAATAAAAACATGGTGCCTTTTGATGATAAATCACCTTTTGTAACCTCGGGGATCCGTGTAGGAACTGCCGCAATTACTACCAGAGGATTTAAGGAAGAGAACATGGAGCAGATTGTTGACTTAATTGACCAGGTAATTAGCAACCCGGAGGATGAGGCACATCTTGCAAATATCAGGAAACAGGTAACCTCACTCGTAGCCAGTTTCCCATTATATAAATAATAACCGGAGGTGAATAAATATGTATGAATATTCAGGAGTATCATCAACAGGGGAGCAGGATAGATTAGATGCTTTATCTGCATATGATATTCCTGAAGCGTCTACAGACAGTTGTTTCAATAACCTGGCGGAACTTACCGCCCGGATTTTTAATGTACCTCTTGCCTTTATCTCTCTTATAGGGGGACAAAGGCAATGGGTTATTTCTGCAGTGGGCTTAAAGGCTAAAGAAATTTCCCTTTCTGAGTCGTACTGTGCCTTTACCATCACTGAAAAAGGCTTTTTCGAAATCCCCGATACGCAGGCCGACAGTCGCTTTTCAGGATTTCCCTCTATTCATGACGACCTTGACATACGTTACTATGCCGGAATACCGCTGACTGATCAAAATAATTTTGCGCTGGGAACCCTCTGTATACTGGATGTAGTACCCCGCAACCTTTCAGTTAATGAAAAGGATATTCTTCAGAATGTGGCTAACGATGTGGTAATTCATCTGCTGCAGCGTAAAAAGATTGCGAAAAATAAAAAGGCCGAGGAGGAATTGCTGGTGCTTTCACTGGTGGCCAGTAAAACGAATACGGGCGTAAGCATCCAGGATAAGGAAGGTATTACCACCTGGGTGAATAAATCGCTCGAAAAGATGACAGGCTATACCTATAAGGAACTTCGCGGACATCAGATGGGAAATATTCTCTCTCCGAATTTTAGCGACCAGGAATTGATTTTAAGTTCGCGCAATAAAAGCCGCAATAATGAGTCGTACACGATTGAAGTGCTGGGCGAAAAAAAGGACGGCACGCCGATCTGGTTTTCTATTTCCAACACTCCCATACTGAACAGCAAGGGGATTGTGGACCGGCAGATAGACCTGATATCTGATATTACCCAGCGCAAGCAGGTTGAACAGGAGATGCTGGAGGCGAAGGAGCAAGCGCTGAAGCTGAGCCAGGCCAAGGAGATGTTCATTTCGGTAATGAGCCATGAGATCCGTACGCCTTTAAATGCAGTGATAGGTATGACGCATTTGCTGTTGGACAGTGACCCTAAGGTATCACAGATAGACGATTTAAACCTGCTGAGATTTTCTGGTGAAAACCTGTTGCATATTATAAATGATATTCTCGATTTTACTAAAATTGAGACCGGCAAAATGGAACTGGAGATTTCTCCGTTTAGTTTAAAAACACTGGCCCACGATATTATCAGCTCGCTGCAGGTAAATGTGAAGAAAAACGGCAACAGGTTAAACCTGCTTTTTGACCCTGCCATCCCAGCGCAGGTTTGTGGCGACAAAAACCGCCTTTACCAGATCCTGATGAATTTTTTGGGCAACGCAATTAAATTTACTGAAAACGGACTGGTAGAACTGCGGGCATCGCTGATAGCGGACAATGATAAAGAAACTATCATCAAGTTTGAAGTGGAGGATGATGGTATAGGTATACCTAAAGATAAACAAAGTTATATTTTTGAAAGTTTTACGCAGGCGAGGGCAGATATTGCAAGAAAATATGGAGGTACAGGCCTGGGATTGGCCATTACTCGCAAGCTGCTGGCCTTGTTCAACTCAGACGTGTTTGTAGACAGTGTGGAAGGGGAAGGGACAACCTTTTCTTTTGAAATGAATTTTAGTAAAACTGCTGAGATGTCTGCTGCCCCGCGAATGGGAGCGGAAATGAGTGCCTTTGTAGGTAAAAGGGTGTTGGTGGTGGATGACAATGATATCAATATCCTGATTGCAAAACGGATACTGAGTAAATGGGGCTTGCAGATTGACTCGGCCCTAACTGGTTATGATGCTATTGAGATGATTACGCGCGACCGTTATGATTTGGTATTTATGGATATACGGATGCCGGGGATTGACGGGTTTGAAACGACGGAAATCATCAGACATATTGATGAAGCCTATTACAAATTCATTCCTATTATTGCACTAACAGCCTCAACACTTAAAAATGACCATTATAAGTTTGTGGATTGTGGAATGAACGGCCATATACTAAAACCATTCAATCCTGAAGAGATTAAGCAACTGCTGGCAGGAATTTTCTCTCCTGAACAGGCTTATGCGGAGCCTGTTTAAAATACAGGCCCGATTTTAAAAGTAAAGTGCCAATTTTAAAGTAAAGGGCCGATAATTTCATGAAGAAAATATCGACCCTTACCATCTAAATTAACGCTCTCGGTAATATAAACGAAGAACTTGCTGAATTGTTTTTTATTTTAAAAATTTATTCGGCAAATGCGAGTGCGGCGATACTGAGTTTGTCTATGCCAGCATTGAGGAGTATCTGTGCACAGGCCTCTAGTGTTGCACCTGTGGTAATAACATCATCAACAAGCAATATATGTTTATCTTTTAGTTGGGCCGGATCTGCTGACTGGAATACCGACTGCATGTTTTCAAATCTTTTATACCTGTTCTTTTTTGTTTGTGTACTGGTAACTACGGGGCGGATAAGCTGAGTGGTGCCTACCGGAACATGTAAGATACTGGCAATACCATCTGCTATAGCTTCGCTCTGGTTATAACCTCTGCTTCTCTTTTTCTTAGGGTGCAGGGGAACCGGCAGAATGAGGTTTATCCCTGTGTAGGTTTCTGATTGTAAAAGACGTTGTCCTAATATAGAGCCTAATAGAAAACCAATTTGAGGCTGTGACCGGTATTTTAAGCGGTGGATAAGCTGCTGGACTTTGGTTGCTTTTCTAAAATACAGTAAAGCCATGGCTGCATGACAGGGAACCCGGCCCCAAAATAAGCGCGCTACGGCATTTTGTGGATAAATATGGAAATCTGTATAAGGAAGGTCATGCAGGCAGTGGATGCAGATAAGTTTCTCGCCTTGAACAAGCTGCACGCCACAGGCATTGCAAAGATCGGGGAAAAGGAGTAAGAAAAAATCCTGAAGATACCGACTGAACTGACGCATGCGCCAATTTACTCCTGATTAGTAATAAGGTGGTAGAAATTAAATGCCTTCTTCTTTTACAGCAAGTTGTCCGCAGGCGGCATCAATATCTTTTCCGCGGCTGCGTCTGATATTGGTATTTACGCCCTGGTTTTTAAGGTAGTTGGAGAATGCATCGATTTTATCGCCTTCGGCATTGATGAAATCTGCAAACTGAATAGGGTTATATTCAATGAGGTTAACTTTGCAGGGAACGTGTTTGCAGAACTTTGCCAGGTCCATTGCATCCTGAATCTCGTCGTTGAAACCGTTAAACACAATGTATTCGTATGTTACGGGGTTTTTGGTTTTGGCGAAATAATATTTAAGCGCTTCGGCCAGTGCTTTTAATGAGTTATGCTCTGTGATAGGCATGATCTCATTTCTCTTTTTGTCATCTGCTGCGTGAAGGGAAAGTGCCAGATTAAATTTGGCGCCGTCATCACCCAGTTTTCTGATCATTTTAGCAATACCTGCCGTAGAAACGGTAATCCGTTTGTAAGACATGTTTAGCCCATCCGGTGCGGTAATCCGCTCGATCGACTTCATCACATTGGCATAATTTAGCAGGGGCTCGCCCATACCCATATACACAATGTTAGTTAATGGTGCATTATAATTCTGTTTGGCCTGCTGATCAATAAGGACAACCTGATCATAAATTTCATCTGCATTGAGGTTACGTTTACGGTCCATATACCCTGTTGCACAGAATTTGCAGGTAAGGCTGCAACCGACTTGTGAACTTACACAGGCAGTCATGCGCTCCTCCATAGGAATAAGCACACCCTCTACAATATTTCCATCGTACAAACGGAAACTACTTTTGATGGTGTGATCGTTACTGAACTGTGAGTTATTCACGGCAACCACATTGATGGCATAATTTTCGTCCAGTTTCTTTCTCAGCTCTTTGGACACATTGCTCATCTCTTCAAATGAACGCGCAGATTTTTCCCAGAGCCACTGGTAAACCTGTTTGGCCCGATATGCGGGTTCGCTCATTTCTTTGAAGTGTTGCTGAAGCTGTGAAAGATCCAGCGAACGGATGTCGGTTTTTGTGATTGTAGCAAGCATTGGTGCAAAGTTACCTAAAAAAAATAAGCCACCCAATATTTATAATGAGTTGACTTACAGATGGCATTATCTTTTTGGGCTTCTGGTTTTTCCTGCAGGTGCGCCAGACTTTCCGTTAGACGGTCTGACAGGTCTTCTGCTTGGTCCGTTGCTCTTGTTCCAGTCTGTAGTGGCACTTGCCGGTTTGTAGGACGATGATCCACCTTTTGCAGGTCTGTCAGAAGGTGCTGCTTTTCCGGCCCTTCCAGATGCTGCCCTTGCTGAAGGTGCTTTTCCTTTAGAAGGACCCGAAGGTCTTTCCCTCGAAGATCTTTTTGGGGTAACGTTAACAAGATCGGACTCTACTTTTGGTGCTTTTTTCACTACTCTTTTTGGAGCATTGTTTGCCGCCGAACTTGATTTTGCAACCAGGTTATAGATATCTGTCTGCTCTTCGGGTGTAAGTTCCCTCCATTCGCCAACAGGCAGGCCTTTAAGGCTGATGTTCATAATCCGTGTCCGTTCCAGTTTGGTTACCTCAAACCCGAAATACTCGCACATGCGACGGATTTGTCTGTTGAGGCCCTGAATAAGGATAATTCTGAATACGAAAGGGCTTTCTTGTGTTACCTTGCACTTTTTAGTCATTACGCCCAGCACAGGAACACCCTTAGCCATATTGGTAACGAACTGTTCGGTGATTGGTTTATTTACTGTAACAAGGTATTCTTTTTCGTGGCTGTTACCTGCACGGAGTATTTTGTTGACCAGATCGCCATTGTTGGTCATGAAAATAAGGCCCTGCGAATCTTTGTCTAATCTTCCGATAGGGAAAACCCTGTCGCTATGGTTGACGTAATCTACAATATTACTTTTTACACCTGCCTCGGTAGTGCTGGTTACGCCAACTGGTTTATTAAAAGCCAGTAAAATGGAGTTTTCTACTTCCTTTGGCTCAATGGTTTGTCCGTTAACTGTAACCAGGTCGCCAAAATATACCTGATCGCCAACTTTAGCTTTTCTACCATTGATCAATACATTCCCCTGCTCTATGTATCTGTCTGCTGCTCTTCTTGAGCACATGCCGCTTTCACTAATGTATTTATTTAATCGGGTAGTCGAATCAGACATAAACGTAATTAATTGATTTTCTTTTTACAAAGTAATAAATTAATACCCATATATGCTACCAAAATAAATAATTAAGCCCTTTTAAGATATTCCTTAGTTATTGGCGCAATTCTTTGTAAGCTAGATGTAATTGAGTATTTTTATAAAATAACGATCAAATGTGGATGATATAGCTGGCCTAAGCGCTCTGGAGGATTTAGATAAAAACATAGTTGCTATGTTTCAAAATGGGGATAAGGCGAGCTACCTGAAGCTGTATAATAAATATGCACCGGCAGTGCTTGGTATACTTACCCGGTGTTTAGGAGATAAAAACCTTGCTGAAGAGTGTACACAGGACACATTTTGTAAGATTTGGCATGAACGCCTGCAATATGATCCTGAAAAGGAACGTTTGTTTACGTGGATGTTGAAAGTAGCTAAAAGTAGTAACCTGTACGGGACGCTGATGGCAGATAGAAAAGTAGATGATGAAATACGTGAAGAATTTGACCTGATTTATGCTACAGATATTAAATCTTATCTACAGCAAAAAGTTTTGGAAGAAGGTAGTAATTTTGAGGTAAATGTAAATGTAACAATCAGTAAAGCAATACGTCTGATCTACTTTGAATCCTATACTTTTGCCGCTACCGCGGATGAGCTTGGAATATCGGTGGATGCCCTTAGGGCAGAAATGGTTAAAACAATTAAACAACTAAAGGGATCGGTACTCGCATGAAAGATCTGCAGGAGTTTTTAGAATCAGGTACGCTTGAAGTTTATGCAATGGATGTTGCTACTGCAGAAGAAAATGCAGAAGTGAGAGAAATGATGCTTTTGTTCCCCGAAGTTGTTATGGAGCTAAATGCAATCAGGAAGGCTTTGGAAGATACTGCTGAAGCAGGTGCAATTGAGCCTGATCCCATCATCAGGCCATTTTTACTGGCTACAATAGATTATTCAGACCGGATGATGGCGGGCGAGCCTTTTTCAATGGTGCCGGTACTCAGTAGCTCATCTAAAATAGAAGATTTTGAGGAATGGTTGCAAAAACCGGATATGGCTGCCCCGGAAGACTTTGAGGGCGTGTTTGCGAAAATACTTACGTATACGGCAACAATTACAGCGGCGGTGGTTTGGCTGAGGGAAATGGCACCGCAGGAAGTACATCATGACCAGTATGAACGTTTCCTGATATTGGAAGGAACCTGTGAGATCACAATCGAGGATGACCGAACCTATTCTTTAGCGCAGGGTGATTACCTGCAAATTCCATTACACAAGGACCATTATATAGTGGTTACTTCTATTGTACCTTGCAAAGTGCTTTTACAACGGGTAGCTGCCTAGTTTTACGTATATTCTTTCAGCCTTTGAACCGAATAACCGTAATTTGTACCTATGATTTCTTATTTATCCGCATCCTGGATTTATCCCTTAAATGCCGTACCACTAAAAAATGGTGTAATCGGCCTCTATGAAGACGGTACGATAGCAGCACTTTTCACAGCTGAGGAGGCCGCGGAATTGTCTTTGACACCGATTGAATATTACGATGGATTGCTGGTGCCGGGACTGGTAAATACACATTGCCACCTTGAACTTTCGCACTTAAAAAACAAGATTAGCATGCATACCGGATTGCCTGGATTTGTACGCGAGGTTATATCCCAACGGTTGGCTTCGGCAGAAGAAATCGAAACTGCGATGGTACGTGCCGACCAGGAGATGTATGAAAATGGTGTTGTTGCAGTGGGCGACATCTCTAATCAGCCCGTGTCAAAAGCTGTGAAATTAAGAAGCAAAATTTACTATCATACATTTGTTGAAGCAATGGGTTTTGATCCGGGACGCGCTGCTGAAATCATTAAGAAAGCCAAAGAAACAAAAGATGCATTCGCGCCGCTGAAGGCTACTATTGTGCCCCATGCACCCTATTCTGTTTCTGCGCCACTTTTTACAGAGATAAATAATACATCTGGTATGGACGATGAATCTGTGTCCATCCATAATCAGGAAACTGCTGATGAAAACGCTTTCTTCGCTGATAAAAGTGGTCATTTTTTAAAACTGTATGAATTTTTAGGGCTTGACATTTCATTTTTTGAGGCGGGGGGTAAGTCGTCCCTTCAGACCTATCTTCCACTAATGCCTGCCGGCCCCAGGACACTATTGGTACACAATACTTTTACCGATGCAGCAGATATTGAGTTTGCCAGGAATGTACACCATCGGTTGTTCTGGTGTTTATGCCCGAATGCAAACCTATATATAGAGAACCTGTTGCCAGATGTAGAACTGCTTAGATCTGCCGGGGCAACACTTACGTTGGGTACGGACAGTCTTGCAAGTAACCATCAGCTGAGTATTTTGAAGGAAATGTTTACACTGCAGGAAAAAGCAGGTGTACCATTTGACGAGTTGCTGCGCTGGGCAACATGGAACGGGGCAGTTTTTCTTGGAATTGAAGCTACGTACGGAAGCCTGGATGTGGGTAAAAAGCCTGGTATAAACCTGATAGAGGAAGTAGAAGGCAACCGCCTGACTGCAGCAAGCAGTGTTAGACGTTTAATATAAATATAGTAGCTTTAAGCTATAAATTGGCAGCCTATGAGCAGACGTATTACTGATTTGTTTGAGATATCTTACCCGATTGTACAGGCAGGCATGGTATGGTGCAGTGGCTGGCGATTGGCCGCTGCAGTATCTAATGCTGGCGGGTTGGGTGTTATTGGTGCAGGATCAATGTATCCTGAAGTTTTGAGGGACCATATCAGAAAAGCAAAGTTGGCGACGAACAAACCCTTTGCTGTGAATGTGCCGCTTTTGTATGCAGATACGGAAAGGGTAATGCATATCCTTAAGGAAGAGGATGTAAAGATTGTATTTACTTCTGCAGGTAACCCTTCCTTGTGGACGGGTTTTATGAAAGACTGTGGAATGAAGGTAGTGCATGTAGTTGCTAACACTAAATTTGCAAGGAAAGCTGAAGAATGCGGCGCCGACGCGGTTGTTGCAGAAGGTTTTGAAGCGGGAGGGCATAATGGAAGGGAAGAAACCACTACGTTATGCCTGGTGCCAATGGTGACAGACGCTGTAAAAATCCCTGTGATTGCAGCTGGGGGCATTGCTTCAGGCAGGGCTATGATGGCGGCAATGGCCTTGGGTGCCGATGCAGTACAGGTAGGTTCTGCCTTCGCCGTGGCTGAGGAATCATCTGCACATCCTGCATTTAAAAACAGGATTATTGACGCCACGGAAGGCGATACGAAACTGCGAATGCAAAAGCTGGTTCCGGTGCGGTTACTTAAAAATTCTTTTGAAACACTGGTGGCACAGGCAGAAGCTGAAGGGGCGGATGCAGCAAAATTAAGTGTATTGTTAGGACGTGCGAGAGCAAAATTAGGTATGTTTGAAGGCAATATGGAAGATGGTGAATTGGAAATAGGGCAGGTGTCGGCCATGCTGAACGCTATCCGCCCGGCTGCGGTAATCATTGAAGAGATATGGCAGGGGTTTTTACAAGCTCAGGAACGGATTAGTGGCATTAAATATTAAAATAACAGGATGAAACATAGAGTAATAAGGATAACAGGAAAGGTACAGGGAGTATCATTCAGGTATACTACAAAGGTTGTTGCAGACCAGATGGGTGTACGGGGAATGGTAAGAAATGAAAAGGACGGCAGTTTATACATTGAAGCTGAAGGTGACGATACTTTGCTTGAGGTTTTTTTGGAATGGTGCCATGAAGGACCAGACCGCGCGCAGATAGAAAACGTTGAGGTGAGCCCCGGTGAACTGAAAAACTATCGTAATTTTGAAATCATTAAGAAATAAGTTCGTTTTTATTTAACCCTGTGGAGTGTCAGTATTAAAAAAGTTTTTAGGTCAGACAGCAGTTTATGGTTTAAGCACTGTATTGTCACGGCTGTTTAATTTCATCTTAACGCCTCTTTTTACCAAAGTATACCCTCCAAGTGTGTATGGTATTTTCACTAAGTTGTACAGTTATGCTTCGCTGCTGAATGCTGTACTGGCTTTTGGAATGGAAAGTACCTATTTCAGGTACCTGAATAAACATGAGGATAAAAAGCAGGAGGTATACAACAATTCGTTTTTAGTGATTGCTTTTATTGCGCTGCTTTTTCTGATTACCGGTTCTGTATTTGCCAGCACTTTTGCCGGATGGATCAATAACGGGGATAAGGCACAGGTATTGGATTATGTACAATACGTAAGATTATTTGTAGGCATCTTATTTATAGATGCGATCTCTGTAATACCTTTTGCTAAGTTGCGAGCTGAAAACAAGGCCTTTAAATACAGCCTGATCAAGTTTATGAACATTGGTTGTTTCGTTGGTTTTAACCTGATCTTCCTCTATGTGATTCCGCCGATTATCAAAAACCATTGGTTTCTTGCTAACTGGTTTGAATCATGGTACCGCTTTCAATGGATAGGTTATGTGTTTATTTCCAACCTTATTGCCAGTCTTGTTACGTTTTTTCTGCTATTACCAGAATTTTTACAGATCAGGCTTAAGTTTGACAAGGAACTTTTCTTAAAGATGTTTTCTTACAGCTGGCCTATTCTGGTAGCTAATCTTTCGTTTATTGTGAACGAAAACCTTGATAAGATTGTGCTGAGTGAGCTATTGCCAAAGTCGGTAGCGGATACTGATGTAGGTATATACGGTGCTGTTTGTAAAATTGCTATGTTCATGAGTATTTTTATTACGGCTTTCAGACTGGGTGCCGAGCCTTTCTTTTTCAGCCATGCAAAACAGGCGAATGCCAGGCAGACCTATGCCACCATTCTGCACTATTTTGTGATTGCACTTGCCCTGCTGTTTGTAGCGCTGGTAGCAAATATCGAAATCCTGAAATATTTCATTAGCCGCGACAAAGCGCATATAGCCGGATACTGGGGAGGACTGCCTGCAGTGCCCTATCTGCTGTTTGGTTACGTTTGCCTTGGGATATACATGAACCTTTCCATCTGGTACAGGCTGTCTGACCAAACCCGCTTTGGCCTGTATATTTCAGTGATTGGTGCGGCGATTACCGTTGTGCTGAACTTTATACTGATCCCGAGATATAGTTATATGGGCTCCGCATGGGTATCCATGTTAGCCTATTTTGTAATGATGGTAATTTCATATGTGCTTGGGCAAAAGTACTATCCGATTCCCTATAAGCTGAAAAGGATATTGGCTTACCTGCTGATCTCTGTTGTTTTGGTTGTGTTATCTTTCTGGGTTTTCAATAGAAACATATATATAGGTAACGGGTTGCTTTTACTTTTCCTTGCAGGGATAGTCTATGTAGAGAAGAATGAGGTTAAAGCACTGCTTGCAAGGGGCAGATAATAGGTTTTAATAACGCGCCGGTAATGGGTTTTAAAAACAAATATTAAAAACGAAAAATCATATATTTAAAGATGAAGATCAATATTATCAACAAATCAGGATTGGCATTGCCGCAATACGAAACTGCACATGCTGCAGGAATGGACATGAGGGCATTTACACCAGAAGAAATTGTAATTAAACCTATGCAGCGGATACTGGTGCCAACAGGTTTACATATTGAATTGCCGGTGGGTTACGAAGCACAAATACGCCCAAGAAGCGGCCTGGCCTATAAACACGGCATTAGTATTGTGAATTCACCAGGAACAATTGACGCCGACTATCGTGGCGAAATTAAAGTATTGTTAATTAACCTTTCTGACACAGATTTTGTAGTGAACAATGGGGACAGAATAGCCCAGATGGTAATTGCCAAACATGAAACTATCAGCTGGGAAGACGTAGAAGAACTGAGCGATACCGCACGCGGCGCCGGTGGTTACGGGCATACTGGTAAATAAAATATCATGAACAGGATTGTTGTTTTTTGCTGTGTACTTTTTACGGGAATGCAGGCTGTTGCCCAGCAGGTGCCGCCCTTTGTACGTGACAGCGCACTCATTAAACAACTATTCTTTGATGGATTAAGGGATAAGCTGAATGAAAATTACGAAAAAAGTAATGACAGCTTTATCCGTATTGTTGCAATGGATGCCGGAAATGCGGCCGCATGGTATGAAATAGCACTCCTAAACTTTAGGCAAAATAAGATGCCACTGGCTGAAGCAGCTATTAAAAGAGCTGTAAACATAGAACCGGATAATCCCTGGTACTGGAAGCTCATGGCTGAATTGTACAAGAGTACCGGTAATATGGCGCCACTGATCCCAGTATTTGACCAGCTGATCAGGCTATCTCCCGACCAGAAAAATTATTATTTTGATAAAGCCAATGCGCTGAACATTTGGGGAAAAAAGGCTGAAGCACTTGCTGTGTATGCTGTATTGGAAAAGAAATTTGGTGCTTCTGCATCACTAACGCGTGCCCGTGCAAGGATTGAGGCGGAACAACAACCCGCAGATTCTATCGCGATAGCTACATTGTACATCAGTCAGAAAAACTTTGGCGCCGCTGAAGAACTGCTGAAACGTATTGCCAAAACACATGACGACGATCCGCTTTTCTTTGCGCTTTCTGCAGATTTGTATTATGAAAAAGGCAACCTGCCAGCTGCGCTGACTTACTACAAAAAGGCTATAAAACTAAATAACCAGTTGTATGCGGTATGGGAGAAAATACTGAACATACAAATATTACTGGGCCAATACAGGCAGATGATTGCCATGGGCGATGATGCGCTTTCTGTTTATCCTAACCAGGCTATACTATATTATTATATGGCTTTTGCCCTGCACCGTGAGAACCAGAATACGATAGCTCTGGGGCATATTAAAACTGCACTTTCATTGGATGGGGATAACAGGGAGCTACAGGCCTTAATTTTTGCCCTTCAAGCCGAAATTCTTATAGATGAACATAAACCTGAGGCTGCGGACGTAGCTTTTGACAAGGCTGTTAGGCTGGACCCAAAGAATTACCTGATTATGAACAATTATGCCTACTATCTTGCCCTGCGTGATGAAAACCTGAATAAAGCACTGGCGCTGATTGATGTTGCGGCAAGGGCAATGCCCAATGATGGGTCTATTGCAGATACATATGCCCTGATCCTTTTTAAGGTTGCCAAATATGGGATGGCAAGGACCTGGATAGAAAAAGCACTGGAAAACAATGATGCTGAAAACAGTGTTTACTTTGAACATTATGGGGACATCCTGTTTCTGCTGGGAGAGAAAGACAATGCCCTGATGCAGTGGAAGAAGTCAAGAGACGCGGGGAATGATGCTGCGCTGTTAAAACAAAAGATAAATGAAAAGAAATATATTAAATAGCTTGCTGGTGCTGGCATTTCTAAGTATTGCCGTAGGTTGTAAATCCAAAAAAAACATCGTTAAAGCGCCTGAACAACCAGTAACTGCGGTACCTGTGGTAAATAAAAAACTGGAGAACCTAAAACTACTAAAGTCTAAAGACCTTCCATTTAATACCTTTTCGCTGAAAGGGCACGTAAACCTGGAGCTTGACGGAAAAGAGAATGGGGTAAACGTAAATATCAGGGTAAAAAAAGACCAGATGATTTGGGTTAGCCTTACCGCCTTTGCGGGTATTGAGGTGGCAAGGGCACTAATTACGCCCGACAGCCTGATCGTAAGGAACAACATCCAGTCGCTGGCTATAAAAAAACCATTTAGCTATATCTATAAATTCACGAGTAAGCAGGTAACTTTCAAAATGCTGCAATCAGTAATTTCGGGTAACACCATAGATGAACTGATGAACGAAAATGCCGCGCTGGAGCTGAATGAAGGTGCATTTACGCTGAACGGTGATAAAGGCGACCTTGCGTTCCGCGTGTTGTTCAATACTTTACTGAAAACCCAGGAACTTAACCTGAATGATGTAAAGGCAGGACAGGCATTAAAGGTAGTTTATTCAGATTATCAGGACATAACTGGTGCGCTTTTCCCTTCCGTTATTAAACTGAACTCCATTTCTGGCAGAAAAAAGACCAATATTGACTTTGACTTCTCCAAAATAGAGCGCAATCTTCCGCTTGATTTTCCGTTTAGTGTTCCAAAAAGGTTTGAGTTAATAAACTAATTTTTTTTATACTTTTGATGCAATGAAGCTACACAAATTACTTTTGTTTCTTTTGTTTGTTACGATTGCATCAACTGCAGTTGCCCAAAGCAGTTCGCAGCTGAAAAGAAAAAAAGAAGCTATCCAGCGGGAAATTGAACTTTTACAGAAAAACCTGAATAAGGCTGCTCAGAGTAAAAAGCTTACCTTGAGTGAGATACGTGCCTTGAGTACTAAAATTAGCCTGATGCAGAACAAGATCACTGTGATCAATTCTGAAATAAAGAACCTGGACAGTGAAATCCATGAAAATACAAATACCGTACATTCACTGCAGGGACAGCTGGCTCAACTGAAAAAGGAGTATGCCGGCATGATCAGGTTTGCGCAGCGAAACAGGAATTCATATGATAAAATGATGTTTATTTTTGCGGCACGCGACTTTAACCAGGCATATAAACGTATTAAATATCTGCAGCAATTTGGCCAGTACCGCAAAAAACAGGCTGATTATATACAGGGTACAGAGAAAAACCTGAACTATAAAATTGTAGTGCTGGATAAGAGTTTGAAAGCGAAAAGCAATTTGCTGCGTGAACAGGAGTCAGAACAAAGTAAGCTGGCAAAAAATAAAAATGAGCAGGCTTCTGTGCTGAATAAGTTCAGCAAACAGGAAAAGGAGCTTGGCCGCGATATTGCTAAAAGGAAAAGACAGCAGTCTGCCATTGACCGTGAAATTAGAAATGCCATTCAGCGTGAAATTGCGCTGGCAAGGAAAAGAGCAGAAGATGAAGCAAGGGCCGCTGCTGCAAAAGCCCGTGCAGAAAATAAAGCTGCGCCGGTAGAAAAGGCAAAGACTACAAGTAACTACCTGACCAATACACCGGAGAGTGCAAAGCTGTCGGCTGGATTTGAGAATAACCGCGGCCGTTTGCCATGGCCTGTAGGACAGGGTTCTATCACAGAGAGCTTTGGAAGGCACACTGAAGGGGAAGCAGGCTACACGAATGATGGTGTAAACATACTGACCAGCGATGGGGCATCTGTAAGGGCTGTATTTGGCGGTGAGGTATTGTTTGTACGGATGATACAAGGGATCTACGTAGTGGCTATTCGTCATGGTGATTACTTCACCATTTACCAGAACCTGAGGTCGTCTTCGGTAGCTAAAGGGGAAAAAGTAGAAACCCGTCAGGCAATTGGCACAGTTGCCACAACCTCTGATGGTCCGTTATTACATTTTGAAATCATGAGGGGGCAGGCAAAGCTGAATCCGGAAGCATGGATTGCAAAATAAATAATTGGTGCTAAAATGTTTATATTTGTATGTAAGTTATAAAAATTGAGTGATATGTATACAGGAGTGATATTAGAGTTTTTAAATATGGGCGGGGGAGAAATCATGTTGATCCTGGCCGTAGTGATGTTACTGTTTGGTGGTAAAAAGTTACCTGAACTGGCCAGGGGTCTTGGAAAAGGGATCAGGGATTTTAAAGATGCATCTGAAGGTGTAAAAAGGGAAATCCACCGGAACATTAATGCCGTAGATATAGAAGAAGAGCTGAATGCGGAAAAACCTTACGAGCCTGCTAAATCAGCTACGCAGACCCTGGAAGAACAAATGTACCCAACACCAGAGGCTAAAGAGCCCATTAACCTTACGAAAGAGGTTGTGCCGGTTCATCAGGAGGTTGCAGTAATACCTGAAGCACCTGCAAACCCAATTACATCAACACCTGAAAGCTTGTCTTCAGAAACAGAAAAAAATAAAATTTAACTCAAATATTATGTTAAACACAACCATATTAGCTGCCTTGGGCACACCGGAGATCATTATTATTTTAGTAGTTGTTCTCTTACTTTTTGGCGGTAAAAAAATTCCAGAACTGATGCGTGGCCTTGGTAAAGGTGTGAAAGAATTTAAAGATGGTAAAGACGGCGCTGATGATTCAGTTGAACCTAACCAAACCAACACACACAAACCTTTATAGGTTGACCTTTATTCCCGTGTCCCGTTAATTTTTTGCCGAATAGTTTGAAGAAGTACACATCCTTATTACAGGTACAAGCGCTTATTGAAAAAAAAGAGCTTGTTCTGCCTGACCTGCTAGCTTATTATTTTACACAGATAGAAAATAATGAAAACCTCAATGCGTTCAACGAGGTTTTTATTGATTCTGCAAAAAAACAGGCATTAGCGGTACAGGAGAAAATTGAAAATGGTACTGCTGGAAGGCTTGCAGGTATGGTTATCGGTATAAAGGATAATATCCTGTACAAGGACCATACTACCTCGGCGTCATCAAAAATGCTGGAGAACTTTGTTTCTCCTTATTCTTCTACTGTGGCCGAACGTTTAATTGCTGAAGATGCTGTCATCATTGGCAGGTTGAACTGTGATGAATTTGCCATGGGAGGATCTAATGAAACTTCTTACTACGGGCCTGTAAGGAATGCCGCTGATACTGAAAGGGTAGCCGGCGGTTCTTCTGGCGGTTCTGCTGTTGCGGTACAGGCAGATCTGTGCCTTGCAGCGCTAGGAACCGATACCGGCGGATCTGTAAGACAACCCGCTGCCTTTTGCGGCTGCTTTGGTTTGAAACCAACTTATGGGCGGATTTCAAGGTATGGGGTAATTGCCTACGCGTCATCTTTCGACCAGGTTGGTACATTGACATCTTCTGTTACGGACGCAGCATTGCTGATGGAAGTGCTGGCAGGTGCTGATGAACATGATAGTACGGTCTCCCGTTTGCCTGTTCCCGGTTATGTTGAAGATTTAGCACAAACTGGAAAGAGAAAGATAGCGGTTTTGAAGGAAACGCTTGAAAGTGAAGCGCTTGATCCGGAAATCAGAACATCTGTTTACGAGGCCATAGAAAAATTAAAAAATCAGGGACATATTGTTGAAGAGGTTTCTTTCGATCTGCTTGACTACCTGGTACCCGCTTATTATGTATTGACATCAGCAGAAGCATCTTCTAATTTGTCACGGTACGACGGTGTGCATTACGGATACCGTAACCTGCAGGCTGAAAACCTGAACAACTTATATAAAAAATCAAGGGCAGAAGGTTTTGGCGAGGAAGTAAAGAAAAGGATTATGCTCGGTACGTTTGTATTGAGTGCGGGATATTATGATGCATATTATCAGAAAGCCCAAAAAGTCAGACGTTTGATCAGGGATAAGATGGAAACACTTTTTGCTGAATATGACGTGGTACTAAGCCCCGTTGCGCCCACTGCGGCATTTAAAATTGGTGAAAATATGCAGGATCCTTTAGTAATGTATATGGCGGATATTTACACCGTTCTGGCATCACTTACCGGCAATCCGGCAATAGCTGTCCCTCTGGGCAATAATAAGTTAGGTTTACCGTTAAGTTTACAGTTAATGGCAAAACATTTCGGCGAAGGGACAATACTTTCGCTCGCAAATAGTTTTACCGGCAACGCTGCCTTTTAAGTTCATTTATAAAAAATATTCATTGCTGTTCAGCAAAGGACGATGCCTATGAAACTAAAAATACTTATCATCCCGTTTTGTGTACTTACACTTTTTGTGCTGAACAGTAGCGCACAGCAAATGATTAACAGGCTCGATTCTGTTTCTCCAATCAGCTTTTTATCTACAAAATATACGGGAGATACGACTGCGGTACCTATCGTTCTGGAAAATCCACTCTTCTACAATTATAATTTTACATATAAAAAACGCCTGGACTCCATTCAAAGGGAGATTCCATTGCCTTACAATGAGTCTGTGCAACGGTATATTGATGTTTATGCAGGAAGAAAAGATATGATGGGTAAGATGCTGGGCTTGTCTGAGTATTATTTCCCAATATTTGAGAATGCATTGAAATCAATGAACGTACCTGTTGAACTTAAATACCTGCCAATCATTGAATCTTCGATGAATTCACATGCGATATCCAGGGTTGGTGCTACAGGTTTATGGCAGTTTATGTTTACAACTGCAAGAGGTTACGGATTGAATATGGATAACTTTGTGGATGAACGCAAAGATCCTATTCAGGCAAGTTATGCCGCTGCCAAATATTTTAAAGATGCGTATACAGAGCTGGGCGACTGGCTGCTGGCAATTGCAGCTTATAACTGTGGTACAGGAAATGTAAACCGTGCCATTGCAAAAGCCCACTCAAGGGACTTTTGGGCGATCAGGCCGTTTCTTCCGCTGGAAACTCGGAATTACGTGCCCGCATTTATTGCAGCGATTTATGTAATGAATTGCCCGGATAAACATCAGATTGTGTCTCAGAAATCATTGTTTGCGATCAAAACTGATACGATACAGGTAAATCGTTTTGTTTCACTTACAGAGCTGGCGCATGCACTGGCAATGGGGGAAGCTGATCTTTGTACACTGAACCCTTCTTATAAAAAGAAAATTGTAAACGGCTCACCGGAGTTACCTAAACGGATCATTATGCCGAAGGTAAGTATTGAAAGTTATGCGAGTATCTATGAAGTATTAAATACAAATACTTTTGCTGCAGATACACAAATTATACTGGCGTCTAATGACGACAGGAGGATCCGCAGAAAACATGCTGCAGCTTCAGAAAGAAAAACCTCGCCGGCTTACCATAAAGTGGGGCAGGGACAAAACCTTTCAGCAATTGCTGATGAATACCATGTGGAAGTACAGGACCTTAAGGTTTGGAACAAGCTAAAGGGCAGTACCATCATGCCTGGCCAGAAGCTGATTATATCTAAACAGAGCAGTATACAGGAAAAATCTGAATCGCATTCGGCAAAAAAATACATCTCATACAGGGAAAAGTCAGGCACACGTTCGAAGTCTTCGGGTAGATTGTAGACTTTTTATTCATTCTGTTCATTGTGCCTGGCGCAATTTATTTCGCTTAAATATTTCTCATATTCGTAAGGACATCGGACAAATCCGGTGTTTTTGTTTATGTATGGAAATTTTAATTTACAGGCCGGAATTACTCAGTCATTTATTATCAACGTTATACCGATGACGTTTTTTTCTGGTTTTTTTAGGAAGCCCTAAGTCTAATTTATACAGTCAATAATTAAATATTAATGTTTACCAAAAGCCCGGAAGTGGTTTCGGCTTTGCGTCATGATTAATTGATAAGATCCTTTTTAGTAGCTTAGCAGGGATACAAATTGATTGAATAAATAGATAGAATTATGTACGATTATATTGACGGCAGGTTAACTTTTAAATGTCCTGCATATGTAGTAGTTGAAGCTGGTGGTATTGGATACCATATAAATATTTCGCTGAATACTTACAGTGGATTAGGAACTAGTGAACGATGTAAGATCTACGTGTGGTTACACGTAAAGGAAGATGCACATACACTTTATGGATTTATTGATGAAGGCGAACGCAGGTTGTTCCTTCACTTGATTTCGGTTTCTGGCATTGGGCCTAATACCGGGCGGATGATGCTTTCTTCTATAACACCAACGGAAATACAGAGTGCAATTGTAAATGCCGACCTTCCATTGATCCAGCGGATTAAAGGGATAGGTGTCAAATCTGCACAGCGACTGGTGCTTGAACTCCAGGATAAACTAAAAAAAGAAGGTACAGGATCATTGATTGCTGCACCATTAAATCATACAGTAAGGGAAGAGGCATTGTCTGCGTTGATGATGCTTGGTTTTGCAAAACTGCCCGCCGAGAAGTCAATTGACAACGCGATTAAGAGCGGGGGACTTGATTTAACGGTTGAGCAGATGATCAAGATCGCCTTGAAGAACCTATAAATGACTGCCTTTGAGAAAGACCCTTACCCTCGCTATTTTTTTTATTTCCATTTGTTGCGGGCAGCGGGTTCTTTCACAGGTAAGGGGCTTAAACATCCGTCAGGATACCACTAGAAATAGTTTTGGGTTACAGGAAAAGAGACGTTTGGGGATAAGGGACCCTTTTAATTCATTTGCGCCTTTACCCGATAACATTAAAAGGGAAGTTGAATACGATGCACTAAATAAACGGTATATCATAAGGGAAAGGATTGGGGGCAGATATCTTTCTGCCCCTCAATACCTAACGATAGAACAGTACCAGCGACTGGTAAACAGCGAGATAAAACGGGATAACTGGCGTTCAATTTCTAATGCTGAAGCTGAAGAAATAAGGAACACTGGAGTAATTCCAAGTTTAACGATAGAAAATAGATCATTTGACCGTTTATTTGGTGGAAACCAAATCAGCATACAGCCCAGGGGAGAGGCTGAACTTACCTTTGGAGGCCGCATCAACAAGAATGAAAACCCGCTGTTTAACGAACGGCAGCGTAAACAAACCAATTTTGATTTCAACCAGCGCATCCAGATGGACGTAATTGGGAACATTGGAACCAAACTGAAGGTGAATATGAACTACAATACCGAAGCGCAGTTTGATTTTGAGAACCAAATCAAGCTGGACTATACTGGCGGCGATGATGATATTATCAAAAAAATTGAGGCAGGTAACGTGAGCATGCCGCTGAGCACCTCACTGATTACCGGAACGCAGGCACTCTTTGGTATTAAAACCCAGTTGCAGTTTGGAAAACTCAACGTTACAACTATTTTTTCCCAGCAAAAATCGCAGTCGCGCGAACTCAAAATTAGTAACGGGGCCCAGCAAAACGAGTTTAGGGTTGGAGCAGATAATTATGAGGCGAATAAACATTACTTTCTTGCCAGATATTTCAGGGATACCTATAACAAATCTTTATCCAATCCGCCGACAGTGCTGTCGGGGGTAAATATTACCAAAATAGAGGTGTGGATTACCAATAAAACTGGTAATACGCAGGATTCAAGAGATGTGCTGGGCTTTATTGATTTGGGCGAAAACCAGCCTTACAATACAGCGCAAATTGTTGGCGGGGCAGGCTACTCTGGATTGCCTTCTGGTTTTGCACTGCAAGGCAGCCGTCAATCTAACGACTTGCTGACCAAACTGCCTCCTGGTGCAAGGCTGACTACCTCAAATGATATTATTTCTTTTTTTCAGGGCAGCGGAGGCACAGACAATTTTGCTAAACTTACTTATGCGCGGAAACTGTCTGAGCGGGAATACACGCTCCATACACAACTTGGATATATCTCTTTGAATAATCCGCTGAACACGGATGAAGTTCTGGCCGTAGTTTTTCGCTATACATTTAACGGAGTGGAATATCAGGTGGGTGAGTTTTCTACTGATGTAAATTTTAACCCCTCTGCACCAAATGTATTGTTTGCAAAGTTGCTGAAAAACGAAACCACCAAGACCAACCTGCCTACCTGGGATCTGATGATGAAAAACATCTATTCTATAGGAGGGTACCAAATCAGTCCGCAGAATTTTAAACTTGACGTTTTCCGTCTGGACAATGAAACGGGAATTGAAAAACCAGTAATGTCTGAAGGGCTGAATACCAGCAATAAACTTTGGATCAACCTTACCGGATTAGACCGCCTGAACCAGCAAAATGAACGCAGGCCGGATGGGGTGTTTGATTTTGCCGCAGAAGACAAACCCTTTGCAAGTACTGCCAGTTCTTCTACGGCTACATCTGTCGGCAATATAAATTCTGCAACAACCTCTAATGGACTATCTTCTTTTGTGACGAATACAAGTGCGGGGTATATTACAATAGACCCGCTGAACGGCAGGATCATTTTTCCGGTTATTGAGCCTTTTGGTAAAGACCTTGCCTCACAATTTAATCCGGGTGAACAAAACCTGATAGATAAATATACGTACCCTGCTTTGTACGATTCCACTAAAGTGGTGGCCCAGCAACTTTTTACCAGGCAGAACCGGTATATCCTGAAGGGCTTTTTTCAGTCGGACGTGGCCTCAGAGTTTAGTCTCAATTCTATCAATGTGCCTGAAGGATCGGTAAAGGTGTTTTCGGGGACAATCCCCTTGCAGGAAGGTTTGGATTTTACAGTTGATTACCAGGGGGGAAGGGTTAAGATTATCAATACAGGGCTGTTGATCTCTGGCCAGCCGATAAGGATCACTACAGAAAACAGCGAATTGTTCGGTTTACAGCAGCGCTCGCTTTTCGGGACCAGGATGGACTACAGGGTAAACAATAAGCTGAATATTGGCGGAACGTATATGAACCTGTCTGAAAAACCGCTGACACCAAAGGTTAATCTGGGTGAGGAACCGATCAATAACAGTATCTGGGGCTTCGATCTGAATTACAGTTCATCTTCAAGGTTCCTGACGAAGATGGTAGACCGTTTACCCTTCCTCTCTACAAAAGCCCCATCAAAATTTAGTTTTGCAGGTGAATTTGCAAAAATGGTTCCCGGGCACCCATCGGCACTAAACAGTGCAGGAGATAAAGGCGGGGTGAGTTACCTTGATGATTTTGAGGCTTCCCGGTCGGTTATCGATTTAAAGAGTGCCATCACCTGGCAGCTTTCGGGAACACCACAACTATTTCAGGAGGCAGAATTAATTGATAACCTGGCCTATGGCTACAACAGGGCTAAAATTGCCTTCTACAATATTGACCCTACTTTTTATAACCAGTCGGCCACTAATATACCCACAAGCCTGAAAAATAACAGGGCAGAACTCTCTAATCACTATGTAAGAGAGGTGATAGAGCAGGAAGTATTTCCTTTTAAAGAAATACCCACCGGACAGGCGGTAGCTTTGCCTACGCTGAATGTGGCTTTTTACCCAAACAAACGAGGGCCCTACAACTATTCAACTACGGGCTTTGGTGCAAACGGCGATTTACAGAACCCGAGATCGCGCTGGGGCGGCTTGTTTCGAAGGATTGAAACCAATGATTTCCAGGCGCTGAATATTGAATATATTGAACTGTGGGTAATGGATCCCAATATATACAAGCCCAATTCGCTGGGTGGCGACATCTATTTTAATATAGGAAATATCTCTGAAGATATTTTAAAAGACGGCAGGAAGTCGCTCGAAAACGGGCTGCCGGCAGATGGGGATCCTTCTAAGTTTGATGAAACCAATTGGGGAAGGGTGTCTAAACTGCAGCCGGTTATCCAGGCTTTTGATAATGACCCTGCTGCGCGAAGGGCACAGGACGTTGGATTGGACGGGTTATCAAGCGCAGGTGAAAGAGCCAAGTTTGCGGCTGCGATAACCCAAATCAAAGCTCAGTTGAACTCTGCGGCAGCAGCTGAAGTGGAAAACGACCCTAGTTCTGATGATTATACTTATTTTAGGGGTAATGCTTTAGACCAGGCAAGCGCTGGTATCCTTAAAAGGTATGAAAATTATAATGGGCCTGAAGGAAACTCAAAAACAGCGCAACAGTCATCTGAAGAACTGGGAATAGACAACTCTGCATCTACGTCGCTACCTGATGCGGAAGATGTGAACCGTGACAATAACATGACCCAGTCTGACGAGTACTTTCAATACAAGGTGTCGATGCGGAAAGGTGATCTGGAAGTTGGAAAAAACTATGTGACTGATGCTGTAACCTCTCAGGTGAAACTGGCTAACGGCCAAACCCAGCCGGTGACATGGTACCAGATCCGCATTCCGCTGGCAGATTATGAACAAAAGGTTGGAAACATACAGGATTTTAAATCGATACGTTTCTTCAGGATGTTCCTCACCAATTTTGCAGATACAACAGTGCTGAGGTTTGCGAAAATTCAACTGGTAAGGGGCGACTGGAGGAAATACAATGACCTGAACCAAAGCTCTCAGATTATTACTGATCCGGTACTGAACACTGTAGTGCCTGATAATTCGATAGTTGATCTGAGTACAGTAAATATTGAAGAAAACGGAAAGCGCTCCCCGATACCTTATGTAGTGCCACCTGGTATTATCAGGGAGCAGGATTACAACAACTATCGCACAGATACCAGACTAAACGAGCAATCCCTGGCTTTTACAATAAGGAACCTTCGCGACGGGTACGGCCGCGCTGCTTTTAAGACTACGCTGAGTGATTTTAGATCATATAAAAGGCTGAAGATGTTTGTCCATCTGGAAGCGCTGGGCAATTCGCTATTGAGCGATGGTGATTTAAGTGCATTTCTTAGAATTGGTGCCGATAACCAGGATAATTATTACGAATATTCGCAGCCGCTGATTGTGACTACGCCCAATACGGTAGATCCATATAAAATCTGGCCTGATGCCAATGTGATGGATATTGAACTGCAGTTATTCCAGAACGCGAAATTGGCACGGAATAGGGCAAGGGGACCAAATGGAGAGATATGGGATATTTCTCAACCTTATACATACGTGGTAGATGGTAACAGGACGATCACCATAAAAGGCCAGCCGGATATGGGGCAGGTAAAGGTATATATGCTGGGTGTAAAAAATCCATTGAAAAACCCTGCCATTGCAGGCAATGACGATGGTCTGGATAAAAGTGCACAGCTATGGTTCAATGAATTGCGACTGACAGAGTTTGATGAACGTGGCGGATGGGCTGCGGCTGCCAGGTTAAATGCTCAGCTGGCAGATTTTGCGGAGGTAAATGTTTCAGGCAGTAAATCGACCATCGGATTTGGTTCTTTGGACAGCCGGGTGAGCGAAAGAAACAGGGATGATAATGTTTTCTTTGATATTTCGGCCAATATGGAGTTAGGGAAGTTTTTTCCTCAGAAAACAGGGATTAAGGTGCCAGCGTATGTGAGTTATTCCAATCAGGTGAGCACCCCGCAATATGATCCACGGATGCCGGATATCGAGTTGAAAACGTCACTGCAGGGTGTCTCAAAAGCAGAGAAAAAGGAAATACTAAATTATGCACAGGATGTAACTTCGCGTAACAGCATCAATTTTACGAATGTACATAAGGAACGTACAGATCCTTCAAAAAAGCCACAGTTATGGGATGTAGAGAACCTGAGCGTAAGTTATTCCTACACTAAATTTCTTCACCATGACTTTATCAATGAGAATACAATTCAAAAAACTCATCGGGGTTCATTGGCTTATAATTACTCAGGACAATCGAAAAGTTACCGCCCATTTGATAAGATCATCAAATCGAATACATTGGCATTGTTGAGGGATATAAACTTTAGCCCGCTGCCCAGCGCTATAAATTTCAGGATTGATGTGAACCGCTTTTATGCTGAAAACAGCCTGAGAAATAATGACCCGACCAATAGTATACCTATAAATACGACTTATAATAAAAATTTCCTGATTACGAGGGTATATGCTATTTCATGGAACCTGACAAGATCAATGACTCTTGATTTTGATGCAACCAATTATTCTATCATAGATGAGCCCGACGGAAAAATTGAAGGTCTGAAAAGGGATACGGTATGGCAAAACCTGAAAAACCTTGGAAGGACAACGGATTATAGCCACAATCTAAATATTACCTATGCTTTGCCACTGAATAAAATTCCAGGTATGGACTGGATCAATGTAGCTACGCGATATGGCACAAATTTTAACTGGCAGACTGAGCCTCTGTCCACACTGCGTGACCCAAATATTAACCTGGGGAACACGATTCAGAATTCGCGGACCTTACAATTGAACCCAACGCTGAACTTCGCAGCTTTATATAATAAGTTTGGTTTGCTAAGGAGAATGAACAGTGGCGATGAAAAGAGCAGTAATCTTTCTGCCATGCTGATGAACCTGTTGACCAGCATCAAGAACGTGAATGCTGCTTTTACGCAAACCAAGGGAATATTTATGCCGGGCTATCTGCCTAGAACAAATTATTTTGGAATAAGTGACGTTACGGGCGCGCCAGGTCTGGGATTTGTTTTCGGAAGCCAGCGAGACATCAGACAGATGGCGCTGAATAGCGGATGGATTACAACTGACACGCTTCAATCGCAATTGTATATCAATACACTGAGGGAGGACCTAAGTATTACAAGTGTGATAGAACCTTTCCGCGATTTTAGGATAACGCTGACTGCCAACAAAAACCGGACAATGAACTATTCTACGAATTTCAGGTACGATAATACCAGTCAGGCTTTCCGTAACCTGAGTCCTGCTACTACCGGCGATTACAGTATCTCCTATATTACACTGGGTACGGCATTTTCAGAAAAGCAGGGCAGTACTTTATCTAAACTTTTCAGCAAATTTATGGCTAACAGGTCGGTAATTTCACAGCGTCTGGGTGCCCGCAATTCAAATTCAAGGGGGGTAACAGGTGGATATGCGGATGGATATAACCAGAACGCTCAGGATGTAGTGATTTCTGCTTTTATGGCCGCCTATACAGGTAAGGATGCATCGAGTATTAGCCTGAACTCATTTCCAAAAATACCCCTGCCCAACTGGCGCATTAATTATGGCGGTTTGGGAAGGATGGATTTTATTGCAGAAAATTTTAAATCAATAGATATCAGACATGCCTACCGTTCAGTTTATGCGGTAAATGGCTTCAATTCCTTATTGCGGTATACAGAAAGCAACGGAGCTGTCAGTAGCAGGGATGATAACCAGAATTTTTTGCCTTTCTACCAGTTTTCTCAGGTTACAATTGCAGAGACATTTTCTCCATTAATTGGGGTAGATGCCCGTTTAAAAAATAACCTGACCGCCAACTTCGAAATTGGAAGGACAAGGCAGCTGGGTTTAAGCCTTGCCAATAGCCAGCTTGCACAGTTGTCTGAAGGAAATATGGTTTTTGGCATCGGATACCGTACCTCTAAGTTCAGGTTTCCTTTTGGCTTGTTCAAAGACCTAAAGATGGACAACAATATGGATTTTAAACTGGATTTAGCTGTAAGGGATATCAAAACAGTAATATACAGGGCTGATGTGCTTGAAGCGGAGGTGTCTTCGGGTGCAAAAAACATTACTTACCGGCCTACCATTGATTATATACTGAACCAGCGCTTCAATATCAGGTTATTCTACGATGCAAATCTGACTAAGCCTTATACCTCGCAGACATTTAATACCTCGTTCAGTAATTTTGGTTTTAGTTTACGGATTACACTTAATTAACCTTGCGATAAAGCAGATATTAATTACCTTTGACATATAAAATCGAATAAAAAATGAATTTTCCATCAGAACTAAAGTACACGAAAGACCACGAATGGGTTAGGGTTAATGGTAATGAAGCCGTTATCGGTATTACGGAATTTGCTCAACGCGAACTTGGCGATATCGTTTACATCGATATTAATACTATTGGCGACGAAATCAGCAAAGACGAAGTATTCGGTACTGTTGAAGCGGTTAAAACTGTATCTGACCTGTATATGCCGGTAACTGCTACGGTATTAGAAGTAAATGCTGCTTTAAATGACAACCCGGAACTGGTAAATTCTGATCCTTATGGAGAAGGCTGGATGGTTAAAGCAACAATTTCTGACGCAGCTCAGCTGGACGGTTTATTGGATGCTGCTGCTTACCAGGCTTTAGTTGGTGCGTAAATTAATGCGTAAACAAACATTATCATATCAAAAATGGGCCTTGGTATGGACCCTGATTATACTAGTCCTATGCACTGTGCAAATGCCCGACACCAGCGGTTCGGGCATTTTCTTTATCGGTTTTGACAAGATGGTGCATCTTGGCTTTTTCTATGTGCTTACCATCCTGCTTTTTTATGGTAAAATTAAAAGCCAGATGGGGTACAGTTTCAGAACGCTGACCATCTTTAAAATCGTGGCACTCACGTTTTTTCTTGGTGCAGGAATTGAGCTGATTCAACTGGAATTCTTTGATTACCGTTCAGCGGAGTGGTGGGACCTTGGTTGTGATATGATAGGTGTATTTATGGGGGTATTTAGTTATGTGCTTTTACACCAATCAAACTATGAAAAAAAAGCTTAGCATTACAGCTCTTTGCCTGCTTGTCCTTTTAAGCAGCTGCCGCATTTTCAAACCAGGATGTCATTGCCCGAAGGTGAGCTATTCTGCTCCTTCTTACCATAAGTCTGGTAAGAATTCTTAACTTTTTCCAAATTTTCTGAAAAATATTGAACCCATAACCCTGGAATATTTGTGTATTCTAAATGTTACGGGGTTTTTACGATACCCGAATAAACTATTTCCATAAACCGGAGTCTCACTACATATATTTTAACCATACTTCCGACTCTTGATGATTACTTCTACTAAAAACCTGTTGCTGATCGCTCTTCTTTTTTTCGGCCTATCTTCTTACTCACAAACTAAAAATGGTTCAGTAACCGGAAAGGTAGTGAATGCAAAAGACCATCTCCCAGTAGATTTCGCTTCGGTAGCGGTTAAAAATCTTCAGGATTCATCAACTTCAGTAATCAACAGCCAGGCCAATGGTGCTTTTGAAATCAAAGGACTGGCACCAGGTTCCTACCGTCTCACGGTGGCGTATCTGGGATTGAAAAACTACAACAAAGATTTTAATGTCACTGCGGCCACGCCCGCTGTTGCCCTCGGCGAGATACAGCTGGAAAATACTGGCTTGGATTTAAAGACTGTAGAGATTAAAGGTGTAGTTACACCAGTTGTTGTAAAAACAGATACGGTAGAATATGACGCCAAGGCTTTTAAAGTAAGGGAAAACGCAGTAGTAGAAGATGTGCTGAAAAAACTGCCGGGCGTGGATGTTGCAAAAGACGGTTCAATAAAGGCTCAGGGCGAGACGGTAACACGGGTACGGGTAGACGGAAAAGATTTCTTTGGAAACGACCCCTTACTAGCTACGAAAAACCTGCCAGCAGATATGATTGATAAGATTCAGGTGATCGACTTATTATCTGATCAGGCACAGTTCACAGGCGTTGATGATGGAAACAGGGAAAAGATCATTAATATCACCACTAAAAAAGATATGAAGAATGGTTATTTCGGAAATTCAAGTGCCGGTTATGGTACTGATGACCGTTATGATGTGAATCTGAATGTGAACAAGTTTGATAACAACCAGCAAATGTCTGTAATTGGCCA